>ERZ772986.85-NODE-85-length-55385-cov-20.595500_pt1 | contig 55385 bp, 49 predicted proteins | sample MGYA00511898_ERZ772986 | MGnify/ENA primary metagenome ERZ772986 (study PRJEB29015, sample SAMEA2737934) | human oral metagenome | biome: human oral; feature: human-associated habitat; material: dental | place: China | collected 2148 ... | reverse complement strand
TCATCGTGGGAGAATCCGCGCCGCGCAGCTGCGGGTAGCGTTCCTCGATCTCCTCCAGCTCGCGGTACATGCGGTCGTAGTCTGCGTCCGCGAGGGTCGGCGAATCCCGGTCGTAGTAGGCGGCGCGGGCCTCGTTGATGCGCTCAACGAGGTCGTTGTAACGGTCGCGTGTCGTCTCGAACGTGGAGTCAGCCATGGGGTCCATTCTTGCATTTCGCGCGCCGAGCGGGCCGGTGGGTGGGCGCTCGGAAGGCGGAGGTGGCCATACCCACACGGTCCTGCGAGGCGCTTATCCACAGGGTTTCGGGGCCGCGAACAGTTATCCACAGGGTGTGTCCTGGCGCTTGAAAGCGCCCACAAGCGGCGGGATCGTTGGGCCATGAAAGATTCCGGTTGTCTCGCCCGCGCTGCCCTGCGCACCGACCTGCACCTCGCGTGCATTCAGGGACCCGACGTTGGTGTCGTGGTGTCCCCCGGCACGGTCGGTCGCGCGGGCGATATGCCTCTGTCATGCGCGAGCGTGGCGCGCACACACGCGGTTTTCACCACGCGTGAGGGTCGCGCGTTCCTTGATGCCCGGCCGGATTCCCCTCCGTTTCGGCTGCGCAACCGCGCGCGCTGGTGGCGCAGTGCCCGCACCGCGCGGGAGATGACCACCGGGGCCCGCCTGCGCCTCGGCGACGACGTCTTCGAGGTCCGCGCGCGCCCGATGCGCTTGGCCTGGCCGGGCGTCGAACGACGAGGCCGGGGCTCGCTCACGGGATCGTCCCTGCTCAGGGGCGCTCCCCTGGTGTCCGTCGTCGTCATACTCGGTTTCATGGGCTGGCGCCTGCGAGCAGCCGCGAGCGCTCCACGGCTGTGGATCGGTATCGCTTCGCTGGTGGCGGCCGTCGCCTGCGTCACCGCGATCATTCTCTGCTGGCGTGCGCGTCGGCGGCGCAGGGGCTGGGACGGTGCCGCGCTCTCACTGGTGCTGGCTGGACTACCTGACTGCGGGCCCTCGCCCCGGATCGTGCGGGCCAGCGTGTGGCCGGGACGGGCCACGAGCCCCCGTCAACGCGTGCTCCTCTCGACGTCGTCGGATGAGCCGGGGCGCTCCGCGCTCGGTATCGCAGGCATGCACGCCGCCCAGTGTGCCCTGTGGTGCGCGGGGCAGATAGCCGCGCAGGTGGGAGGCGCGCGAGTGTGGTGGAACAGCGCCTCCCCCGTCCTGTTAGGGCACGCGGGCGTGGACATCCACGTGAGTGCTGGCGAGTCGTGCCCACACTGCGCGCGGGGCTCGGAGGATGACAGACCGACCGTGCACATCGGGTATGCGTCCTCCGTCGCACGCCTGCCGTCCTGGTGCACGCAGGTGTGCATCACCGATGATCTGCCGGTCGCACCTCAGTGGTGGTGGACGGTCACCCGAGCGGATGCTCGCGACGCCCTCCCCTCGCGCGTGGGATGGGACCCCGACCATGCCCGTGGATCCTCCGGCGTCCTGAGCGTGCGGATCGGGATGTCGCAGTCCGGCCCCATCGATCTGGACCTGGTCTCAGATGGCCCGCACGCTCTCGTCGCTGGTTGCACGGGTTCCGGGAAATCGGAGGCGCTGATCGGCTGGCTTGCCTCAATCGCGCACTGCTACAGCCCCGACAAGGTGCGCTTCGTCCTCATCGACTACAAGGGTGGCTCGACATTCGCCCGCCTGCAGGCACTCCCCCACACGCACGCGCTCCTCACCGATTTGGATCCCGGTGCGACGACACGGGCCCTCGAGGGTATCGCTGCCGAGCTTCAGCGCCGCGAGGAGCAATTGCGTGCACGCGGGTTCCCCGACCTGGCCACGTGGGAGCGCGCCCACGAGGGCGACCCCTCCTCGGTCCCCGCGGCCCCTGCCCGGCTCATCGTCGCCATCGACGAGTTCCGTTTCCTCGCCCAGGCTCACCCCTCGTCGATGGAGGTCCTCCTGCGGCTCGCCGCGCAGGGGCGCAGCCTGGGTCTCCACCTCATCGCGGCAACGCAGCGCCCGTCGGGGGCCGTGAGTGCGCAGATGCGCGCCAACATGGACATCCGCCTGTCCCTGCGCTGCGTGAGCGCCGCCGATTCGACCGACATCCTCGGGGACGCACGGGCCGCCTCGCTGCCCCGGGTTCCCGGGCGCGCTGTCCTCGACGGCGTCGGCGTCATCCAGCTGGCCTACATGGATAACGTCGCCGAGGTCGTCTCGCGCTGCGCACTGTCGTGGCCACACGGGGATACGGCTCCTTTGTGGGCACCCGAGCTGCCCGAAACCCTCACGTGGGACGAGGTTGATGCTGGGAACGGATCCGCAACCGCGCTGACACACCAGTTCCCAAGCACCACCCCGACGCATGCAGGGGTTCTCACTCTCGGCCTCGTCGAGGGGATCGAGGAACATTCCACCTTCGTGTGGGACGGCGGAAGCATCCAGATTCAGGCCAGCGCGCACGAGGCCGGCCTCGCCTCGCGGTGGGCGCTCGCGCTCGCGACGCGCATCGCGAGTCGGTGCGGCCATCCCCTCCACGTGATCGGAGACGAGGGCGCTGCGGGCTGCGCGTCATTCCTGGCCTGCGACGACGTCTCCGCCATCGACCTGCTGGAGGGCATCTGCGAGCACGGCCCAGCGGTCCTGGCGATCACCGACGCGGCCGCACTGCGCGTCTCCCTCACCCAGGCACTGTCAGCCCCACAGGCGGATTCCCTCTGGGCAGCGCTGCTGGGCGGAGCACGGCGAGCAGGCGTCATTATCGTCGCCGCCTACCCGGGGCGCTTCACCGCATCGAGTGCCACGATGGGCGCGTTTTCGACACGCCTCGTGCGCGCACGCGATGCGGACGAAGCGCTCCATGCTGGCATCTCACCCGCCGACCTGCGAACGCTCGGCCGTGGACAGGCACTGCTCGCACGGCCCGGAGAACGCACCCTCCTCGCGTGTATCCCCAGCAATCCGTGCGACCTGGGAGCTCATTTAGGAAACGCGACAAACGGCTGGCACATCCTCGGCCCGACCACTGCCTCGGCGCTGGTCAGAAAGACGGCTGCGCCGGCCCTGATCGGCCCCACGTACGAGGTGCCGACATGGGATCGCCCGCTGCCGTGGATCATCATCGGTCAGCAGGAGGATGTGTCCGTCGTCGAAGCGCTCCACGCGTACCTCGGATGGGAAGAAACGCCAACAATATCTGACGTAATTCCTCAGGGAGCATGGACTCGTATCGCCAGATGGGACGGACACAGGGTACTCGCGATGAATCCCACGAACAATGTCATTCGCGCGTTAATTCAACACTGCCACGCCTCCCCGATGTCCATCCTCGCGCGACGCTGGACCCCTTCATGCGGACTGATCTGCGAGGGTGATACGCTGACAACAGTCCAACTAACCGTTGGGTCAGTTAATACCTAAGTCCCATCTTATTCGGGCTCCGTGAGCAGCCGCATAGTGACGTTGTCATTTCGCTGTTACCTCCCCCTTGCGCGACTAAGATGACGAACGGACACTGACTAGAGAACAAGCGAGACATCCCGAGCGCACGGCAGTCGAGGAGCGAAAGACACATCATGGATTGGCGGAGTAAGGCGGCATGCCTGACAGTTAACCCGGAACTTTTCTTCCCCATCGGGAACACGGGCCCAGCCATCGCACAGGTCGCCGAGGCCAAGGCCGTGTGCCGCGAGTGTGAGGTCGTGGGCATCTGCCTGCAGTGGGCTATCGACAACAACCAGGATGCCGGCGTGTGGGGCGGCATGAGCGAGGAAGAGCGCCGCGCTCTCAAGCGCCGCGCCGCGCGCGCACGCCGCGCGGGCTGCTAACAGACCACCGCCGCCCCGCGGCGCACCAACGATCGAGGCCGGGGATCCCCAATGGATCCCCGGCCTCGTTCGTCGATAAACGTTTATCCCGCCCGCGCAGACCCCGTCAGGCGGGGTCCAGGTTCGCGTGGAGCGTGACGAGCGTGCCGCCGCCCTGACGCGGGGCCCACTCGATGGAGCCCTTGAGTTCACCGCGCACCATCTGATGGACGATCTGCGTGCCCAGGCCACTCATCGGCGTACCCGGCACGAAGCCCACACCGTCGTCGGCGACGGTCACCGTCATGGACGAGCCCAGGCGTTCGGCGCGCACCTCGATAAGGCCATCACGGTCCGCGAGGCCGTGCTCGACAGAGTTGGCGACCAGCTCGTTGAGGACGGTCGCCAGGGCCTGAGCCTGATCGGCCTGAATGGTGCCAAAGCTGCCGGTCGTGATGACCTCGACGCTATGGTCCGTGGACGCGATCGCACCGGCCATGCGCACGATCGTGCGTGCGACCTCGTCGAAGTCCACCGACTCATCCACGTTCTGCGACAGGGCGGCGTGCACGGTCGCGATTGCCTGCACGCGACGCTCGGCCTCGGCAAGCGCCACCTTGACAGCCTCCTCAGATGAGCGGCGCGACTGCAGGCGCAGCAGGGCGGACACGGTCTGCAGGTTGTTCTTCACGCGGTGGTGGATCTCGCGGATCGTCGCGTCCTTCGTCATGAGCTCCTGCTCGTGGCGGTGGACCTCGGAGACGTCGCGCGTGAGGATGACGGCGCCCAGGCGCTTGCGCCCGTTGACGAGGGGCAGGGCTCGCATGCTGACGGTGGAGGCGCGCGCGGCGATCTCGACGCGCCAGGAGGCGCGCCCCATCACGACGACCGCCATGGATTCTTCGATGAGGGTGCCATCCCCGATGACCTCGGTGACCTCCTGGGCGAGGACTTTGCCGGTCACGTGGGTGCGGATGCCGAGGCGGCGCAGACAGGACACGGCGTTGGGGGTCGCGTGCTGCACGCGCCCCTCCGCGTCGAGCAGGACGGCACCGTCGAGGACGCGCGGGACGCCGTGGGAGGTGACCTGCGGGGTCGAGTCGTAGGGGTATTCGCCGCGCGCCATCATCTGGCACAGAGTGTCGGCAGCCGCCACTGTCCATCCTTCGAATCCGAGGGACAGACGCGGGCTGGACAGGTTCGCCTCGCGCGTGACGACGGCGATGATGCGCCCGTCGTGGCACACGGGCACGCAGGTTTCCATCATTGAGTACGTGCCGGCCCAGCGCGCGGCCGTCGAGCGCACGACCTCCCCGGACTGCAGGGCGCGACGCAGATCGATTTCGCGGGCGGCGGGCAGGTGGAGGCCGATGATGTCGTCCACGTGAACGGTCGCGGAGGTTGCGGGGCGGCAGTGGGCGGCCGCGATGAAGCGCCCGTCGTCGGCAGGCAGCCACAAAACCAGGTCGGCGGCCGCCAGGTCAGCGAGCACCTGCCAGTCCGCGAGGAGGAGGTGCAGCCAATCGATGTCCTGCTCCGACAACGGCGTCGAAGAGGCTTCTTCAGCTAACTGCATGAGACTACGCATGCATCTACTCTAAAGGGAGTGGGGCCGCGAGGGCGGACCTTCGTTGTAAATGAGCGCCGGGACACGCTTCGGCGCCGCTTCTTTCGTCAGGAGAGCCATGCAGTTCACGCAGTCTATGTCGTATCCCGGTACTGTCGACGAGGTCGTCGCCATGTACCTGACCCCCGACTACCTGGAGCGACGCTTCGGTCGGTTTGTCGTGGAAGGCTCGACGACCGTGTCCGTGGAAGGTGAGCGCGTGTCGTACGCGGGCACCGTGCGCCCCGAGCTAATTCCGGCGGCGGCCACGCGCTTTGTCAAGTCTGATCTGCGCGTCACTTTCACCGAGGAGTGGACACTCAACGAGGCCGAGGCGACCTCGCGCACATCCGTGACCGTGGACGGCGCGCCGGTGTCCGTCGAGGCCACGTCCACACTGACCCCAAGCGATGCGGGAAGCGCCCGCGAGGTGAGCGGCAACCTGTCGGTGCGCGTGCCGCTGCTGGGCGGACGCATCGAGAAGGAGGCGGTGGCCCGCGTGGGCCGCCTGACCGAGAACGAGCAGGCGAGCGCCGCGCAGTGGTTGGAGGAGCATCGCTAAAGCTTTCTCTACGCTCTACGAGGAACCCCGCCCGCCCGGCGCATGTTGCACGGGCGGGCGGGGTCTTTTCGCGACACAATAGTGCCCATGAGTGATACCCCGAAGTCCCTGTACATGCAGCGTACGGGCGTGCGTCAGTACGTCGCCCGCAATCAGGACGGCGCCGAGATCCGCATCGGTCACGGCCCCGGCCTCTTCTCCCCCGGCGACCTGCTCAAGCTCGCGATCGCGGGCTGCAAGGCGATGAGCTCAGACGCGCGTCTGGCCTCCCGCCTGGGCGATGACTTCGAACAGTTTGTCGGCGTGTCGGCCGACTACGACCAGGAGCACGATCGCTTCACGCACGTGGACGTCGAGCTGGTCCAGGATCTGTCCGCCCTGTCCGAGGACGAGATCGCGGACCTTGAGCGCCGCGCGAACTCGGCCATCGAGCGTAACTGCACGATCGCGCACTCGGTCGTCGATCAGGCTCTGCCGGCATCGCACACGTGGACGAACGAGCGGATCGACTGACGTGAGCGCCGTCGACCGCCAGTACGAGGACCTGCTGGCGCGCATTATGCGCGAGGGCACCCCCAAGGGTGACCGCACCGGCACGGGCACGCGTTCCCTGTTCGGGGCGCAGCTGCGCTACGACCTGTCCAAGGGGTTCCCGCTGATCACGACGAAGCGCGTGCATGTCAAGTCGGTGGTCGGTGAACTCCTGTGGTTCCTGTCGGGTTCGTCGAACGTGTCCTGGCTCCAGGACAACGGGATCCGCATCTGGAACGAGTGGGCGGACGAGGAGGGCGAGCTGGGCCCGGTGTACGGCGTCCAGTGGCGTTCCTGGAATGCGGGGGGTGGTCGTCACATCGACCAGATTTCCCAGGTCCTCGAGACGCTGAAGACGAACCCGGATTCGCGCCGCATGGTGGTGTCCGCGTGGAACGTCGGCGACCTGCCGGAGATGGCGCTTGAGCCCTGCCACGCGTTCTTCCAGCTGTACGTGGCCGACGGCCGCCTGTCGCTGCAGCTCTACCAGCGCAGTGCAGACATGTTCCTGGGCGTGCCCTTCAACATCGCGTCCTACTCGCTGCTCACCCACATGTTCGCCCAGCAGGCGGGCCTTCAGGTCGGCGACTTCATTTGGACGGGCGGAGACTGCCACATCTACTCCAACCACACGGAGCAGGTGACCGAGCAGCTGAGCCGCGAGCCGTACCCGTTCCCGCGCCTGGAACTCGCGAAGGCCCCGTCGATGTTCGAGTACTCCTTCGATGACATTTCGGTCGTCGACTACCAGCATCACCCCACGATCAAGGCTCCGGTCGCCGTATGACGAAGCTCGCCGCGATTTGGGCGCAGGATAGCAACGGGATCCTCGGGACGGGCACGGCCATGTCCTGGCATGTTCCCGCTGATTTCCGCCATTTTAAGGAGTCCACGATGGGCTGCCCGATCATCATGGGTCGCCGCTCGTGGGAGGCCCTGGGTCGCGCGCTGCCAGGCCGGACGAACATCGTCATCACCCGTACGCCCGGGTACGAGGCTGCAGGTGCGTTCGTCGTCTCCTCGATCGACGAGGCCCTGGATGCCGCGCGCGAGGAAACGGCGCGCACGGACGCCCCCTACATCTGGATCACGGGCGGGGCTCAGCTGTACGCCGAGACCCTTCCCCTCCTGGACGAGGCCGTGGTCACCGATCTGGAGCTGGACGTGGCCGCGAGCGCGCCCAAGGGCTCGACGTTCGTGTACGCGCCGCCGCTGGATCCGGCGCTGTGGCGTCGGGACGAAGAGCGCAGCGATGCCGAGTGGCGTGAGCGCTCGGGCGATGCTCGCTGGAAGGTGAGCACCTGGGTGCAGCGCTAAGCGTTTCCCCGTTTCGTTACCTGTCCGGCAAGGCCCCGCGCATCGCGCGGGGCCTTCGTCGTAGGATGCACTGTGCCCTCATCACCATTGCTGACGAATCCGACGCTGCGCGCGCTCGTGGCGATCGCGCTGTTTACGTACACGGCGCAGAACATGCTCAACGTGTCGATCGCTCCCCTCTCGCGCGCTCTTAACCTGCCCGAGTGGATCGTGGGCGCGGCGGTGTCCCTGGCGGCCGCCGCGGTGACGGCGCTCAGCCAGTTCTGGGGACGCCGTTCGATCGCGTGGGGGCGCAGGCGCGTCATCCTGCTGGCGCTCTTCTTGGCACTCACGGCGGGCACGCTCTTTTCGGCGGCGGTGTGGGCGCGGGCGGCCGGCTACATCGGCGCTTTCCTCGCGGCGGGCGCCATCATGGCGGCGCGCGGTCCTTTCTTCGGCGCGGCGGTCGCTGCGATCCCGCCGACGGGCCAGGCCCTCGTCGCCGAGGCGACCCCCGACGAGGCCTCGCGCGTGCGCGGCACGTCCGCGTTCTCCGGCGCGATCAACCTGTCCGTCATGGTCGGCTCCCTCGTGTCCTCGGCGCTGGGTGCGTGGTGGATTTTCGGCCCCGTGCACGCCACGCCGATTTTCGTCCTCATCGCGCTGGCCATCGCCCTCATCTGGCTGCCCCGCGACGGAGCATCCACCGGCCCGAGGAGGCGCCTGCCCCTCCTGAGCGGCGCGGACAGCGAACAAGAGGAGGCAACCCCGGCCTCGTCGAATGAACCCGCGGCGGATAACGCGAGCGCGGGGAAAGCGGACGGGGAACTGCCCCCGCGCGTGCAGTGGACCGACCGGCGCATCGCCCCGTGGATCGCTTCGGTGTTCGGAATCTATTTCGCGAACGGCGTCGTTCAGATCACGATGGGCTTCCTCGTCCAGGACCGCGGCGGACTCGAGCCCGCGCCCGCAGTCTCGGTCACCGCGCTCATGCTGCTGGCCAACGCGGCCGGAGCGATGCTCATGCAGCTGATCGTCGTGCCTCGCCTGGGGTGGGGACCGCGCAGGCTCCTGCGGGCGGGTATGACGCTCGCACTCGTGGCCCTTTCCTGCCTGACTCTCGCGCCGTCGCTATGGGTGCTGGCTGCCTCGACGTTCGCGATGGGCGTCGCGTCGGGCATGGCGTCCCCCGGCTACTCGGCGGGCGCGTCCCTGGCTGTGAGCGCGCGCGAGCAGGGCGGCATCGCCGGCGTCATCAACGCGACCGGCGCGATCACGTGGATCGTCGCCCCCGTGAGCGCCACCGCCCTGTACGGGTGGATGCCCCTGTCGCCCTTCGTGCTGGCGCTCTCACTCGTCGCGCTGTCGTGCGCGTGTGCCTGGTGGCTGCTGCGCCGAGCACCCAGCGCGGATCGTACGCTGAGCTAGGAGGCGACTAGGACGAGTGCCCCACGCCTCAGTGCGCGTGCGGCGCTATCCTAGAATGGTACGTAAGCCCTACGCGAAGGAGCCACCTGTGGCACAAGAAACCCGTACCGAAACCGACTCGATGGGAGCCGTTGAGGTCCCCGCGAACCGTTACTGGGGCGCTCAGACCGAGCGTTCGCTGCACAACTTCGACATTGGACGCAACACCTTCGTGTGGGGTCGCCCGATGGTGCGCGCCCTTGGCATCCTGAAGAAGTCCGCGGCCCTGGCCAACGCCGAGCTGGGCGAGCTGCCCGCCGACATCGCTGGCTACATCGCGCAGGCTGGCGACGAGGTCATCTCCGGCAAGCTTGATGACAACTTCCCGCTGGTCGTCTTCCAGACCGGTTCGGGCACCCAGTCCAACATGAACGCCAACGAGGTCATCTCCAACCGCGCCATCGAGCTCGCGGGCGGCACCATGGGCACCAAGTCCCCCGTGCACCCCAACGACCACGTGAACCGCGGTCAGTCCTCCAACGACACGTTCCCCACCGCCATGCACATCGCGGTCGTTTCCGAGCTGCACGACATGTACCCGCGCGTGCGCCAGCTGCGTAACACCCTGGACAAGAAGGCCAAGGAATTCGACGACGTCATCATGGTGGGCCGCACCCACCTGCAGGACGCGACCCCGATCCGCCTGGGCCAGGTCATCTCCGGCTGGGTTGCTCAGATCGACTTCGCCCTCGACGGCATCGAGTACGCGGACACGCGTGCGCGCGAGCTGGCCATCGGCGGCACCGCCGTGGGCACCGGCCTGAACGCTCACCCGAAGTTCGGTGAGCTCACCGCCAAGAAGATCTCCGAGGAGACGGGCATCGAGTTCAAGCAGGCCGACAACCTGTTCGCTGCCCTGGGCGCGCACGACGCGCTGGTGCTGGTCTCGGGCGCGCTGCGCGTCCTGGCCGACGCCCTCATGAAGATCGCGAACGACGTGCGCTGGTACGCCTCCGGTCCGCGTAATGGCATCGGCGAGCTGATCATCCCCGAGAACGAGCCGGGCTCGTCCATCATGCCGGGCAAGGTCAACCCGACCCAGTGCGAGGCCATGACGATGGTCGCCACCCAGGTGTTCGGCAACGACGCGACGGTCGGCTTCGCCGGCTCGCAGGGCAACTTCCAGCTCAACGTCTTCAAGCCCGTCATGGCGTGGAACGTCCTGGAGTCCATCCGTCTGCTGGGCGACGCCTGCGTGTCCTTCGATACGCACTGCGCGTACGGCATCGAGCCCAACTACGAGAAGATCAAGCACAACCTGGACATCAACCTCATGCAGGTGACGGCCCTGAACCGCCACATCGGCTACGACAAGGCCTCCAAGATCGCGAAGAACGCGCATCACAAGGGCCTGTCGCTGCGCGAGTCCGCGCTCGAGCTTGGCTTCCTGACGGCCGAGGAGTTCGACGCGTGGGTCGTTCCCGCCGACATGACACACCCCAGCGCCGCCGACGAGTAATCCGCTTCAGTCGCGCGTGCGGCTGACGCTTCGGCCCCGGCCTCGTATCTACGAGGCTGGGGCCGATTTCGTATGTACGAGGCCAGGGATGCGCTGGAGCGATAGGCGAACACGGTAGGGAATAAACACCCACAGCACTCAGTTATGTGTCATGTAAACAATCGGAGGGATTGATGACGCGCACACTCACCACCTACAACGAGGCCATCCATACAGCCCTACACATCCTGGCTGCGGATATGGGCTACGAGATTTCCCCCTCGGACACCTCACAGGCACGCGCCTACCTGCGTGCCCTCATGAACATGCGTGATCCCGCTCCCCTGCCGGATGGCTACCCGGAGGCGGAGGCGATTGTCCTCGACACCGAGCGCGAGCGTCAAGGAACCGTGACCTGGGAGGACACCACGGCCTCGTCGATCCATCCAAGAATGGCGCTGTGGCGCGGCGACATTACGCGCCTGGAGGTCGACGCGATCGTCAACGCGGCAAACTCGGCGCTGCTCGGATGCCGGGCACCAGGGCACACGTGTATCGACAACGCGATCCACAGCGCATCCGGGCTCGCACTGCGGCAGGCATGCGCCGTGGTCATGGCTGAGCGTGCACGCGGCGACGGCCCCTCGGGATTCCCGACGGGCGAGGCCGTCCTCACCCCCGGCTTCCATCTGCCGTCGCGCTTCGTCATCCACACGGTCGGCCCGATCGTGAGCGGAGAGCTCACTGATGAGCACCGGGGGGCCCTGGCTCGCTCGTACCAGCGATGCCTGGAGGAGGCAACCGCACATGGGCTCAACACGGTGGCTTTCTGCTGCATTTCCACGGGTGTCTTCGGCTTCCCGCAGGAGGAGGCCGCCCGTATCGCGGTGGCAACCGTCACCGACTTCCTTGAGTCTGAGGCCCCAGGCGCGTCTGAGCTGTGCGTCATTTTCGACGTCTTCGGCGACCACGACGAGGCCCTGTACCGCGCCCTTCTCAGGCTCTAAATCCATCAACGACGGAGGAGACACATGAACCGACCCACCACCCTGCACGAGGCTATCGAGAGCGCTGATGCGATCCTCATCGGCGCGGGCGCAGGCCTGTCCGCTGCCGACGGGGACAACCACTCCGGACCGGTTTTCGATGAGTATTTCGCAGACTTCCGCGCCGAGCACGGCATCACAGACGCCTACTCGGGCGGCTTCTACCCCTTCCCCACTTCGGAGGAGCGCTGGGCGTTTTGGAGCCGCATGATCTCCCTACTGCGCTACGAGTCCGGCCCGGGGCAGGTGTACTCGGACCTCCTGGACCTCGTGCACGGTCGCGACTACTTCGTGATCACCACGAACGTCGATCACCGTTTCCAAAATTCCGGCTTCGACAAGGAACGCTTGTTCTACACGCAGGGCGATTACGGGCTGCTGCAGTGTTCGATCCCCTGTCACGACGCCACGTACGACAACGAGTCGTGGGTGCGTGAGGCAGTGGCGAGTCAGGAGGGCATGCATATCCCATCGGAGCTGATTCCCCGTTGCCCGAGGTGCGGGGAGGAGATGACGACGAACCTGCGTATCGACAACCGTTTCGTTCAGGACGATGGATGGATGGCGGCTGCCGGTCGTTATCAGGACTTCCTGGAGCGTACGGCTACCGGCCGCGTGCTTCACCTCGAGTTGGGCGTCGGCATGAATACGCCGAGCATCATCAAGTTTCCGTTCTGGCGGCGCGTCCACGACAATCCGGAGGCAACCTACGCGTGCGTTGCTCTGGACGCGGCGGCGCCCGCAGAGATCGCGGACCGTTCGCTCGTCATTCGCGGCGACATCGCTGAGGCCCTGGCGAGCGCGCGCGGATAACGAGCCGGGCCTCGTCCCTACCTTTGGGCGCGCGCCTTCTTACGCATCTTCAGGATCGTCGAGGCGATGATGGAGAGCAGGAAGATGTTGAAGAGGATCGCGCCGACGCTCGGGGATACCCACGTGGCTACGAGGCGCCCGACGGGGGTCGTGGCTGCCGCGGATACGCCGACGATGAGGCCGATGCGCAGGTCGACCATGCGGTGGCGCAGGTTGGTGACAGTGCCGGCTATGCCGGTGGGGATCATGACGAGGAGGGACGTGCCGCGCGCAATGAGGTCTCCCGCGCCGACGGCGAGCTCCATGCCGGGCACGATGACGGATCCGCCACCCACGCCGACCAGGCCGGAGAGGATGCCGGCGCACAGGCCGACCAGGATCATGAGCGCGCACGAGGCCGGGGTCAGCGAGACAGTCCCCTCTCGCGTGGGGACGTGCAGGTATTGGGAGACGATGACGAAGACGGTGAAGCCGATGAGGATCCAGGGTAGGGAGGGCGCGGGGAGGCGGCGCAGGAGCCACACGCCGATCTGAGAGCCCGCGAGCGCGCCGACCACGAGGAGGGCAGCTCCGGCCCAGGAGACCTCGCCGTGCAGGGCGTAGTTTCCCGAGCCAACGGCGGCGGTGACGATGATGGCGGCGAGCGACGTGGCCGAGGCGCGGCGCTGGTCCATGCCGAGGACCGCCATCAGGGCTGGCACGATGACGAGGCCCCCGCCCACTCCAAAGAGTCCGGAAAGGAATCCCGCGCCGACGCCCGTCAGGGCGACGAGGAGGATGCGGCGCAGGGTGAGGGGCTGGGAGTCGGTGTGGGCCATGCTTCTACTGTAGTACTGCGTTGATTTGCGTTCTGCGACTGAGCTTCACCGTGCGAGAAACATGCATCCGCGCCCTGTTCATGGCCAGCGGGCAGCTGGATCTCGCGCCTGAGAGCTCCGTTAGGATGGGGGCATGTCAGATACGCGTGACCCACGAGGGATTGTTAACTTCTTTGTCCGGTACCTGGTTCTCCACGTGATCTTCCTGGTCGGCCTCTCGCTCTCCTATGCCATGGGCCTGGCCCTCTTCTATTTCTTTGGTTTCATAGGCTTCTTCACCTTCTTCCAGGTGTTGATAGCCGTCACCCGAAAGTTCCTCGATAAGGCCGGATGGTGGAAGCCTGTCGCGATCGCGGGGGCCGTATTGTCCGACGTGGCGGTCCTGTGGTGGCTGGGTAGCATGCTCGGAGGCGCACTTGACGGTTCTTCTGAATGGTGGCTTGTGACTGCGTGGCTGCCCTACCACTTCGTCGCCGCCTTCTTCGCGTGGGGTCTCCGCGAGATCTTCCACTCGTCGAGCCCACAAGAAACTGCCATGCCCAGCGCCCCTGCCAGTCCCGCCGAGCCGGACACTTCCGAGAACCCGGGCAAATCCAACGGTGCAGACGCCCCGACGGCCACCCCTGCGAGCGCGGAAGCAGACACCGACACCGACACCGACACCGACACCGACACCGACACCGACACCGACACCGACAAGCAGTAGTCCGTTTTCTCAGGAGCGGCTTCAACCATTCCCCTGCCTCCAGAAAAGCAAAAACTGGCCCCGACCTCGTCGTCACGAGGCCGGGGCCGCGTCTACTTTTTCTTCCTTTGCTTCGGTGCAGGTAGCTCCTCCCACATGGCTGAGACTACGTCGAACAGCGCGTCGCGGTCCTCTATCTCGACGAGGAGCATCTCCTTCGCTCCCTCGTAGGGGATGGCGCGCTGGGCCTCAGGCAGAAGACGTTCGGATGCGGGCGTGACCTTGAGCAGGAAGCGGTCGTCGTATATGCCACCCACGACCTTGCTCCGGTAATAGAGGACATATTCGCCCATCATCTTGCGATAAGAAACTTCTTCTAACCCGGACAACAGCTCGAGGACATATTCTCGATACTCCTCACTGGACGCCATCTGTTACCCCCGTTTTCCCGCCAAACACGATGCTTTCCGCTTCCTGCGCCACATTGCGCGGCGTCCTCTGTCGTGGCCCGTGCCCTCAGTGTAGTCACCTGACGTCAGGGCCGCTCAGCGACGATTCCAATCGGGTGCTCGTGTCCGTATGGTTTCCCCCTTCATTTCCTCACTGCGGGCCTTGCCTGGGGACTGCGCAAGATCATCGACGCGATGGGCTTGCGAGGGACTGCCATGCCACGCACTCTCACCAGTCCCGTTGAACGGGCTGCTAGTGAGAACCCCAGCGATTCCAAAGAAATAGACGCCCCGACGAACACAACCTCGGGCATAGAATCCGACGCCGACGACCGTTATTCCGTCTTCGGGAGCGGCTTCTACCGCTCCCCTGCAACCAGGCAGAACGCACAACCCACACCCCAGCCTCGTCAATGAGAACAGCGCGCGCGAAACGGACTCAGAAAACCCAACTTTTCAGGATACTCCCCCACCGCACCACTGTTAGACACTTTCAGCAAAGAACGATAGGATCCCTCACGCCCGCACAACCAAAGCAGCAGCTCACGGGCGCACAACACCTGGCAAATGCTCAGAAATTCAACCTATCCACGATTTTACTTGTCCGCACTGCGGGACACTTTCGCTCAGCATGACCATATTGTCGGTTAATTTACTGAAAGATCGCTTTACCGTTGAATGGGCGCAGTTTCACGCGCATGACTCCCCCACCGGGCAGTCTCATCAACGATTACGAGGACACACACGTCATGGAGACACGACATCCCCTGACCATCCCCGCTGCGATCGTGCTCAGCACCGCGGTCGTCGCCACGGCCCTACCCCTGTCGAACTCCACACCAGCCACCGCCACGGGCACGGCACACGTCACCCGCGCTTACACGGACAAGTCCACCCACGAACCGGGTAAGCAGGCGACGATCACGGCCGAGGCCTCGACCGGGGGAACCGTCCACTTCTCCGTCAGCCACCTCGGCGTTGAGATCGACTCGGGCGACGCCACCGTCGACAATGGCAAGGCCACCTAGACCTACACGACGCCGAGCGAGAACACCTCGTCACCGCGACCGGTGGAGACGGCACCCACGCGGAAACAGCCATCGACGCCTCCACGAGTTGGACGCGCTTCCCGCGCATGGGCTACCTCTCCCACTTCAAGCCCACCGCCCCCAATGGCTTGGCGGGCAACGCCACCTACGAGCCCTACCTCTTCAACTCCCCGTCGGACTACGTCACGAAGCTCAGCCAGGACTACCACCTCAACGCCTTCCAGTACTACGACTGGCAGTACCGCCACGAGCAGCCCGTCGCCACAGGCGACCTCAAGAACGAGTGGCCGCTGTGGTACCGAGACACCTACGCGTCGAAGAAAACTATCACCGACTACATCAAAGACGCAAAGAACGCCAACATGGGGTCACTCCCCTACTCGCTGGCGTACGCGGCCAACGACAACTACGACACGAGCGCCATCAAGGACGAGTGTCGTCTGCGTGAGAAGGACGGGTCCTATTGGGATCGCAAGCTCGACGTGCAGTGGTGGGTGCCCACCCCCGAGGGCGTCGATCCACCGGCGTACCACCAGTACATGATGAACGTCAACAACAAGGGCTGACGCAACTACATCACCGGCCAATACGTGGACCAGAAGAAAGCGTTCAACTTCACCGGCACACACATCGACACGCTCGGTGAGACCCACAAGAAGGATGCTTCCGGTAACGATCTCAACCTGACCGAGGGCCTGTCGTCGCTCGTTAACGAGACCGCCGAGAAGACGAAGGGTGCGGTGGGCATCAACGTGCCCGACGGCGGCGGCAACGACAAGCTCATTAACGGTTCGTCCACATACCTGTACACCGAGCTGTGGGACAACAACGAGACGAACGCGCAGGTGGCCTCCTACCTGCAGGGTGTGCGTAGCTCGGGCGCAAAGCAGCCGCTGATCGTGGCCGCCTACGCGAACGACTACGATCCAACCACCCGCTACTGGGATGCAGCGGCCAACGAGTACAAGCACCCCGAAATCGCTGCTGACAACGGCGTGCGTATCGAGGTCAAGTCCGACCAGGCGAGCGTCAGCGGCGGCGTCCAGATCCTCTCCGGCGATGATTCCGCGTCGGGCGGCGCCTACGCGGGCAACTTCTCCGGTGGCGGCTCCACCGTCACATTCACCGTCGATGCGGGTCAGGGTGGCACCTTCACGCTTGCGACGCGCTACGCCAGGCAGGACGCGGACGCCGGCTTCCACCAGATGATCCTCGACATGGGTAAGACCGAGCAGAAGCTCATCAAGTACGCCCACTTCGACGCGACGGGCAGCTACTACACGTGGAAGGACATGACGGAGACCATCGAGCTCACGCCCGGCACCCACACGATCTCCTTCTGGGTGCCCAACGACATGAACTACACGCCCGTCAACATTGACTGCATTACCTTCCGTGAGTTCAACGCGGACTCCATCAAGCTCGCGGACGCAGCCTTTGCGGCGAACGGTGCGCATCACCTGGAGCTCGGCGACTACGGGCGCATGCTGGACAACCAGTTCTTCCCTGAATCTGGCCGTGGCCTGTCCGGCGACACGCAGACGTAGCTGAAGAACTACTACAACATCTCCACCGCCTACGAGAACCTGCTCTTCGGCGACAACCTGACGCGCAAGGAGCGCCAGGTCGAGGTCTCGACCGTTGGCGTAGGCCTGCCGACCTCGACGGACGGATTCGCGAACACGATCTGGGCGAACACCATGACGTCCAACGCGGGCACGGCCCTGCACCTGATCAACCTGCGCTCCAACGACAGCGACGGCAACGACGAGTATTGGCGCAACGCCGCCAAGCGGATCCTCCCATTCGGCGACACGTCCGTCACCTACCACCTGGAGCAGGGCGAGCAGGTCCCCGGTTCTGTCTTTGTCGTCAGCCCCGACGCTGATGGTGGCCGCCCGACGCAGCTCGACTTCACGACGGGCACGGATGAGCAGGGACGCACGACCATCACGTTCAACGTGGGCTGGCTGTCCTCGTGGGACATGGTGGTCTTCTCCCCCACCAAGTCCGCAGACCGCACAGCTCCGAACACGTCAAGCAATGCCAATTCGGGCAATGCGGGGCTCGTGCCCGCGACGGTCGTCGGCCAGCTGCGCAACGGCCTCGACCAGTGCCTGACCTCCCAGGATCCGAAGGGCTCCGACGGCACTCCCGTGTGGAACAGCAACTGCGCCAGCAGCAGCACCGCGCAGACCGTTACCTACGAGGGTGATGGGCACCTGCACATCGGCGATCGCTGCGTCGACGTGGTGGGCCGCTACACCGGCGAGGGCACGGTCGCGCACATGTGGACGTGCTACCCGACGCTTGAGTCCCAGAAGTGGGATATCAACGGCTCTGGTCAGTAAGGCGCCCACTCCCCGGCACGGGCACAGCCGGGGAGGAGACAGCGCCCCGGTGCGCTGCAACAAGACTCGGCCCCGGCCTCGTCAATTCATGTACGAGGCCGGGGCCGAGCCGTATCCCTGACGCTTAGTTGGTCTTCGTATTCGTTGGGTGATACCCGATGTAACCGATGTATACCTTCTGCGTCTTCTTCGTGTCGGCGTAGTAGTACATGCGTGGCGCCTTTTGGTTACATGACGGTGGGGCAAAATGTGCCCACATCTCAATATAACCGCGCGAATCGACCTCGGTGGGAACCGGTAGCATACGCTCGCGCCGCATCTTTCGATCCCTTTTCACTGTGTGCCCTTCGTTGCGCTTGTGATGGCCAGGACCACACCTAAAGTACCCATCCGGGGGAGACGATAGGTAGAGGTCGATATCTCCATCTGCAAAGTCTCCAGCTTCCCGCGCACGCAAATAGTCACGCAGAACCAAAATGTAGTTCCAGAACTCGGGCGCATAGTGATTTTCAGCCAGGTCGTCAATCGCGAGAATATCGTCCACCATCGAATCCGGCGCACTCAATTCAACGTAACGCGTGACCGTCTCATACCCTTGCTGCGTCATGCGGTCGAACAGCTCCGACATGCTCTTGGGCGCATCAGCCAGCCACGAATCGTCCGGTTCGATCGCACTTCCACTCGATTCTTGTTGCCTCGCTTTCCATTCAAGGGAACGATTTCTCTTACTGAGCCTCTCCCTCTCCTGCTGGCTCGCAAGCAGCTGTTCTGCAATCGCTTTCTTCTCTTCCTTGAGTTCCTCAATCTCTTGGCTCTGATGAGAAGCTTCTTCCAGCAGTTCCTCCGCAACCCGCAGCTCATCCTCAAGCTCATGTTGCTTCTGCGCGAGCTCCGTGTGCGCCTCGTTCATGGCGTCGAGGCCGCTCGAGAGTGCAGCGATGCCACTCTCCAGCTCGGTGTGTGAGCGCGGATTGAAGGTGGGTAGGAAACGGCGGATGAGGCGCCGGAGCGGCTCGTACCATCCCAAGTGCCGGGACTGTCCACGCGGCGGCGTCGACTCGGGCGCGACAGCCTCTCCGCTCGCCTCTGGCGCACGGCGCTCGGGCGTAGCATCCTCCGCCTGGATGAGAGCGGCCTTGCCGGGCTCCTCGACCTGCTCCTCCTGCCGCGAGACTGTCGAAAGCGTCTCGGCGACCCGCTGGCGCACCTTCTCGTCGAGCAGTTCTACCGACCGCTGCGCCTCACGCAGCGGATAGAACGTCGGCACCGACAGGCGTTTCTTATCCAGGGGCGCCTGGGCTCGTCGAAGCTCCTTGTCGAGTCCGTTTTCCCACAGGTATTCGCAGGGCGTTCGTGCGATGATCGCCGACAGTTCGGGGCGGAATCGCTTGCTTGTCTCGTCGTAACCGCGCAGCAGCGTGCCTGCGGTCAGCACCCTGTGGCGAAGCGTGTCCATCGGTTCGGCCGGATTGAACCCGGGAAGGTACGTGCGCAGGCTCCCCTTGGGCATCGCGCACCCCTGCCCGATCCGAGTGCGGAACTCACGGTAGGCGTCGGGGGTGAGAAGGAAGTAGGTGGCACACCCGAGGGAATCCTTCGTGAGGAAGCCGAGGATATCTTTCCACCGGTGTTCCGCCGCGCGCGCCCCTGGATCGTTCCCGTCCGTGAGCGGAGCGGCGACGACGACGGATGCGCGCCGACGCCCATCACGTATCCACTCGATCAGCTGTTCGACCTGCTGATCGTCGGAGATGGTCTGGAGGGAATCTGACAGCGGCATGCCGCGATCATGGCAGTGCCCCTCGGTGATGAGATCGCGTACCAGACGCGGAGGTTTGGCGTCCCACTCGCTCTCGCGCGGAGGGGTAACCTCCACCCAGAGAACGTCTCGATAGCGCGATTCCTTGGTCGCGTGCATGGCGAACAGACGCGTCGTCCACTGCACGCCATTGTCTCGACGCTCCACCATTTCCAGGAGTTGGCGTTCGTAGTGTTTATCCTCCGACGCCTCGGTCAGCTTCGTCGCGACGACGCTGGATGTTTCGCCCCAGCTGGAGGTGAGCTCTCCGAATCGGTAGATTCCCTCCGCGTCACATTCCACACCTGTCTTCGCAGCTGTCGTCGGGTATTTCTTATTCACCCACTCGTGAAAGAGGCGGTCGGCGGTCTGCAACGCGCCTTCCTTGCCGTCCAATTCCACAATTGCCCTGTAGCCACGCGCCATCGCATTACTCCCGGTTAGACGTTGATAGAAGCAATATGCGCGCCAGCATACATCTACTAGATAACCACAGTGGCTCAACAAGACCCGCTCTTTTGTACTGCGCATCACAAGACTCGGCCCCGGCCTCGTCAATTCATGTACGAGGCCGGGGCCGAGTCAGCGTGAGACGGAGCGTCAGGAGCGGGCGACCTCGACGAACGGCGCCTGCACCAGGTTCGACAGCGCCGTGATGTAGGCGCCGATCTGCTTACGGTTAAGGCCGTTCTGCATGAGGTTCGGCATGCCCTTCGTCGAGCAGGTGACCTCGACGACGACGCCTTCCTCATTCGGAATGAAACCGACGACGAGGTTCTCACCCCAGGACATCATGCCCATCGGGGTATCGAAAGTAATCACGCGGCCATTCGGGTCGGCGCCCGTCAGCGTCGCCTTCTTCACCGCCTGAACGGCCTGGGTAGCTGCCGGGAACAGCTGCTCGAACGGCACGTTGAACTGGAATGCCTGCGTCGTGGAACGCATACCCATGAGTGTCTCCTTCAGGATCTCTGTTAGCGCAGTCGGCACGCACAGGTCACGCGTCGACCGGCGAAGAAGGACATACACACTCGGTTCGACATGACGAGAAAGAGGAACTCCTTCTTCTAGCAGACTCAGCGTATCAGCAGTGCGCCCAATCACCTATTTCCTTGTGGCCGCGCACCCACATATGCAGCTGCCGGACACCCCACGCGCATCGACAGCACACGCTCACTCAGGACAGCGGTTCGAAGGGGCTCACCGACACCGAGGGGATCTCCCGGCACACGCGCAGGGTCAGCTGCAGGCTCGTCGCGCCACTGCCGGCCTCGGACATGATATCGACCAGCTCCGAATCGGCGGGGTTGCATCCGTCAACGCCGTCCGTCGACTCAGCCGTCAGAGTCACGCCCACGCGCCCACCCTGAGCGACCGTGTACACATTGCCAGGGTCTTCACCCTCGCGAACGGCGGTCGAGAGCACCGAGCCGCCGCTGGAGAAAACAACCTGCGGGAAGCCGTCAATCCAGCACGAGGGACCCTCGTTCGTGAATCCCACAGACATGTAGGTCGTGCCGCCAGCCTCCTGCTGAGAGTCGATGGAGGGCTGCAGGTTCGACAGGTCGCAGCGCTGATCATTGTCGGCAACATTCACCTCGGGGGCCTGGTTCCCCTCGTCAGGCACGCCGCTCTGGGGGCCCGCGCCGCTCTGCGCGGGCATACCGCTCTGGGAGGCCGAAGCGCTCGGGGATGCGGACGAGGTCGTCGACCCCTGCTCGGGAGTAGCGCCCTTCGGAGAACAGGCAGCAATGCCCAGGACGAGAGCAGACAAGGAAGTCACGGCAATAATGCATCGCGTGTTGATCATGCACCCATCCTATGAAGCGGCACGCCGCTCCCGCAGCGCCACGCCGTGCACCGCTCGGGGGTGACAAGCGGCGCACTCGAGTGAACCACCCGCCGCGCCCCGGCCTCGTCCACGCTATCGAGTGACGGGCTCGATCTCGACGGGGGCCACGTCCATCTCAGCCAGCAGCACCGTCCGATCCTTGCGCACCAGGTGGTAGCCCCACCAAACCGCACCAAAGAGCGGCAAGCCGATGTAGGAGGAAGCAACCTCCCACACCTGCCCGTGAAGCACGGCTTCATAGTTCTGCCCGGCCATGACCACCAGGCACATGATGAACGCGATGATGGGACCAGCCGGGAAGAACGGTGAACGATACGGCAGGTCTTCGAGGCGATACCCCTGCAGCAGGTAGGCACGCCGGAAGCGAATATGACTGACCGCGATGCCCAGCCACATGATGATGCCGGAAATGCCGACGATGTTGACCAGCCAGATATAGGCGTCCTCAAAAACCAGCTGTGTGAGGAAGCCGCACGCCGCCGTCACCGTGGTCACCGCCATCGCATAGCCGGGCACGCCGCCCTTCGTGACGCGCGCGAAAATCGCGGGAGCCTGACGCTTCAGGGCCATCGAATGCAGCATGCGCGAGGCCGCATACAGGCCCGAATTACCCGCCGACAAAATCGACGTCAGGATGACCGCGTTCATAACGGCGGCCGCCGCACCAACCCCCATGCGCGCAAACACGAGAGTGAACGGCGACTGAGCAATGTTGTTCGCCGAGTCATCGGCCGCACTGAGCAGGCTCGGATCCGTGTACGGCAGCAGCGTGCCGATCACCGCGATCGCGCCAATGTAGAAGAACATGATGCGCCAAAACACCGTGCGGATCGAACGCGGCACGTCCCTGCGCGGATTCTCGGACTCGCCCGCGGCCACGCCCACCAGCTCGGTGCCCTGGAAAGAGAAGCCCGCAATCATGAAGACCGCGATGACGCCGACGAAACCGTTGTGGAAGGGCGCGTCCCCGGTCGTCCAATTCGACAGGCCCGGCGAATTCTGGCCTATCACACCGGCGATCATCAAGACACCCGACAGGACAAACACAATGACGATGACGACCTTGATGGCGGCCAGCCAGAACTCGGCCTCACCGTAGACTCTCGCCGACAGCGCGTTCAGCCCGACGACGACGCCGAGGAAGCCCACCGCCCATATCCACGACGGCACGGATGGGAACCAGTAGGCCATCACCAGGCCCGACGCCACGAGGTCCGCGGCCACCGTCACCGCCCAGTTAAACCAGTAATTCCACCCCATAGCGAAGCCGAAGGACGGGGAAATGAACTTCGTGGCGAACGTCTGGAAGGAGCCCGCGACCGGCTGATGCGCACTCATCTCGCCCAGGGACTGCATGAGGAGCAGCACCATGAGGCCGATTGCCGCGTAGGCGACGAGCGCACCGCCCGGACCGGCGTTCGCGACCGTCGCACCGGAGGCCAGGAATAGGCCCGTGCCAATAGCGCCACCAATGGCGATCATCTGCATGTGGCGCGACGCCAGGCCGCGCTTCAGCGCGGTATTGGAGCGCTCCTGCACATCGGTGGCAATGTCGTCGGGAGTGGGGGTTTCCATGACTGGGTTCCTCATCTGTCGATCGTCGAGTCCCATCTTAGCCCCACAAACACTTGTGTCGAACTTGGCAGATTCTTTTCTCACTCTTTAACGAGGTCGGGGCTGAGTTCCGCTCTTGACACCCCCTTCCCCCGCCACCGCCTCGTCGCCCCTCACGCGCCTCACACACACGAGGCGGTTACACTAAACCCACCCACGCCACCGCAGGAGGTCCCTATGACACAGTCCCTCATGAGCATCGGCTGGATGCTCCTCGCCCTCGTCCTCTCTGCATCCATCGGCCTCGAACGACAGATCCGAGGCAAGAGCGCAGGCATCCGCACACAGGCCATCGTCGGCCTCACCGCCTGCCTCATGATGATCATCTCCAAGTACGGCTTCTCCGACATCCTCGTCGACGGCATCACCCGCTACGATCCCTCGCGCGTCGCCTCACAGATCGTGTCGGGCATCGGCTTCCTCGGCGCCGGCATCATCCTCACACGTCACGGCGCGATTCGAGGCCTCACGACCGCTGCAACGATCTGGGAGACCGCCGCTATCGGCATGGCCTGCGGCGCCGGACTGTGGTGGCTTGCCCTCGCGGGAACCGTCCTGCACTTCATCGTCATCGCCCTGCTGACCCCGCTCGTCCAGTTCATTCTCATGCGCACCCACGGGCACAAGGTCACGCTCACCATCCACTACACGCCCGGACACGGGGTACTCTCAACGCTGCTCGGCCAGGTCTCCTCCCTCGGCTGGAACGTCTCAGGCGTATCGACCCGCACGGATTCGTCCGAGCGCGCTACTACCGCGCGGTTCACGGCGACGACGCGCCAGGACCTCTCACGGTCCCTCCTCGTCACCACGCTCGCCGACCTCGACGGCGTCGCGGGCGTCGACATCAGCGAGGACGACGACGAGTAAACATTCGACACAGATGGGAGGGCCCGCGGCATTCGCCGTGGGCCCTCCCTGCGTTCTCTCAACGCGTCAGGAACGCGTCCCGAAGGGGTTGTACGGCTTACCGCCCTGCTGCCCCTGGTTGTAGCCCTGCTGACCATACTGATTCTGGCCGTACTGAGGCTGCTGACCGTACTGGCCCTGCACCGCCTGGGGAGCCTGGAAGCCACCCTGCTGCTGAGCGCCGGGGTAACCGCCCTGCTGACCATACTGCTGACCCTGCTGGCCATACTGCTGCTGAGCACCCGGGTAACCGACCTGCTGGTTCTGCTGGCCGTACTGCTGCTGGTTCTGCTGGCCGTACTGCTGCTGGCCCTGCTGATTACCCTGCGGAGCCTGGAAAACACCCTGCTGGCCATACTGCTGCTGGCCAGGCTGGTTCATGGGTGCCCCAGTGAAAGCGCCACCAAAAGCGTTCGGGTTATCGACCGGCGCAACCTTGCCATTCTTGAGCTCCAGGAGCAGGATGCCGCCGGAGACACCGAGGCCAATCGAGAAGAGGAAGAAGAGAATACCGCCGATGTTGGGAGTCGCTTGACCGAGAATGCTCAGGAACTGGAGCACGCCCAGCAGGGCAACCACGATCGCCGCGATACCCGAGGACAGGAACGCCCACTTCTGATTCGTGAACCAGTAGGCAGCTCCCAGGCCAAGGACGACCAGCATGAGGAAGATGTGGAAGAAGGCGTAACCGCCCGCCCCCAGCATCGAGAAGGAAATGCCGTACACCGACGCGAACGGCAGGACCATCGACACGATCGACAGGACGAAGGAAGCCGCCATACCGATGAGCGCGTACGTCGCCCGCACGGAACGGCCCTTCACCTTGCCGGTCTCGTTGACGACAGCGTTCTGGAACTGATTGAACGCCGTGTTCGCGGCCGCACCGAACTGCTGTGCTGCAGCCCCAAACTGCTGGCCAGTCGAAGCACCCTGCTGAGCGCCCGGAGCCGCGTACGGGGACTGCTGACCGGTCGGCGCATACCCCTGGGGACCGCTCTGGGCGGCGTACGGGGACTGCTGACCCGCCTGCGAACCGTACTGTGCCTGGCCGTAGCCCTGCTGAGCACCGGCACCCTGGGCCGGATTCTGGCCGTAGCCGGAGGCCTGCGTGGCAGCGTTTTCCTCGGCAGCACTCGCGGCCGTGGAAGGCTCGCAGATTCCTTCCACGATCGTGTGCTCGAGGTCCTCGTCCGAGATCGAAGACGCCGCATCCACGGGCTGCTCCGTCACAGGTGCCACCTGGGGCTCCTCAACGACGGGCTCAGGTTCAACGACCGGCTGAGCCTCCTCAACCACGGGAGCAACCTCGCCCTGAGGAGCAACCCACGCATCGGACAGCACAGGCTCAACCACAGGCTCAGGCTCAACCACAGGCTCGGGCTCGACGACCGGCTGAGCTTCCTCAACCACGGGAGCGGCCTCGCCCTGAGGAGCACCCCACGCATCGGACTGCACCGGCTCAGCCTGCACGGGCGCGGACTGACCACCGGGAGCAGTTTGCGCCGTCGGCTCAGCGGCCTGCGGGCTGAAGGGGTCGGAGGGCTGCACGGGGGCAGAAGCGGGAGCAGGCTGAGCCACGGGGGGCTGCGCAGGAACGACACCTCGGTTGGCCAGCCACTGGGCAAGCGCAGGGTACAGCGACGGGTGCGACGCCACATACGGATGCAGATCCGCACGAGCGGCGGTGATATCGGCGAGATCCTGTGCTGTCAGCGCCGGATTGCTCATGTCTGCAGCGGTGAGCTGCGACAGATCAATAGTGCTCATCTCAATTCCTCTCACACCCGAAGGCGCAGTTCCTGGTGGCGAACATGCAATACTATCGCGTCGAGACGCGGATTAGTCAAGGCGCTTACCCTTTGACATGCCGGTGACAAACAAAAGACCCGGCCCCTCACGGGACCGGGTCTGTGGTGGTAGCGGGGACAGGATTTGAACCTGCGACCTCCGGGTTATGAGCCCGGCGAGCTACCGAACTGCTCCACCCCGCGTCGGCTTTAGATACTTTAGAGCATTCAACGGGAGGACACAAACCGAACGCGGTGATGTACGTCCTAGCTACGGGGCGCTGTCAGGAACAGTCGAACCGAAGCTCTACTGCGGGGCCTGCGCGAAATCATCCGGAGTCCCGGGCACGACGGGCGCTCCACTCGGAGGCGCAAGCGTGGGACTCGAAGTCTGCACCGGCATCCCCTGCGGCGGCGCGGGCTGAGTTGCCGACACCTGCATCGAAGCTCCCTGAGGGGGTGCGGGCGGGGTTGCCGACACGCGCATCGGAGCTCCCTGGGGCGACGCGGGCTGGGCCGGTGCTGCCGCATGAGGGTAGTAGCCGACCGGAGCACCGAAGGGGGCACCGACGGGGGCGGAAGCAGAGGGACGCCGGTCGGGTACAGCAAGCACAATGGCAATGATGAGACCAGAGCGCACGATCAGCCAGATCATAACCATACGCACAACAAGCAAGGGGGCATACCAAACATCACCAAAGACCGACGGATCGAGCGTCGGAGGCATAAATGGCCAGTACCAGCGTCCGCCTTCCAAGACGGCGAGGACCGGGTCAATGAGCAGGAAGGACACGACAACGACGCCGACCAGAGCGTAGCGCACTGCTTTGCTTCGTTTTTGGAGCGCGACAGCGGACAGTACGATCGCCACGATGTTCATAATGACCGACTCATAGAACCAGACGCTCGTAAAACGCTCGAAGTAGATGCTCAAGTCGTCGAAGAAATAGGGAATGAATTGGTTAACGAGCGCGATTACCCAAAGGACCAGCTCAAGCCTCAGGCAGACCCGCACGCGCGTGGAGAGCGGTGGACGCTTCGGACTCGGCGCGGCCGCGTAGGGGCTCGGCTGTCCCCAGGCTTGCGGTGCGGGCATCGGTTGAGCGCCACCCCGGTACGGGATCCCCTGGGCAGCACCGGAGAATTGACCGGGAGCAGGGAAAGCCCCACCTGCACCACCGGGAGGGTTAGGCAGGGGGTTCGGGATTTGAGAATTGCTCACTGTTAGGTTCCTTCCGCGTGTGTTGGTGGCGCGTGAGCACGCATGATCTTCATCATATCGGCAGCGTGCTACCGACATGACGAAACACACGGAGGGGCTTTCCCGGCCGTGCACAAACCCCACCGTCACATGGGACGCGCCCGGCCCACCTCACAACGTGATCGGCCGGGCCGGGCGCGCAACGGGCACAGAGCGCCTATGAGCCGCTTTGTGCTCCGCTCGTCGCAGATGCGCTCGGGCTCGGGCTGGGTGCCCGCGATCCGGAGTTCGAGGTCGCCGACGAGGACGTACCGAGCTCCGCCTGCGCGGCCTCCGCACGAGTCAGGGCATCGTGCAGGCGCGTCTGGGCCTCGCCGTATGCGGTCCAGTCACCCTTGCTCATCGCCGCATCCGCGTCGCGCATCGCTTGCGCGGCATCGCTGACGGCCTGGGACAGCTGGGTGCTCGCATCGGAAGAGTTCGCACCCGACTGGGAGGTGTCCCCCGATGGCGGAGTCGTCGCACCGGGAGAGGTTGACGAGCTTCCATCGTCCGAGACGAGCTGGCGCAGCGACTCCTCGAGGGTCGGCGCGAAACCAACCTTGTCACCGAAGGCGGTGAGCACCGAACGAAGGACGGGGTATGACGCGGATCCGGTGCCCTGCACGTAGACGGGCTGCACGTAGAGCAGGCCGTCGCCGACCGGCAGGGTCAGGAGGTTGCCTCGGATGACCGTCGAATCGGCCTGGTTGAGCAGGTTGAGCTGGGTGGCGATCTTCTCGTCGGAGTCGTACTTGTTTTGGACCTGGCCGGGGCCGGGCACGGTCGTCGACGAGGGCAGCGCGAGCAAGCGGAGCTTGCCGTATCCCTCACGCACCTGGCCCGGCGTATTGCCCGTCTCCGAGTCCACCGCGAGGAAGCCCGCCATGGCCTCGCGACGTCCCTCGCCGCCGCCACCGGGGACGAAGACGGAGGTCAGTGAGAACTCGGCGCTATCCTGGCCGGGCATCTGCATGGTCAGGTAGTACGGGGGCTGCAGGGCGGTCGGTGCGGGCAGCGGGTTGCCTGCCGCGTCCATGCGCAGGCTCGAATCGGTGGACGAAGCCGCGCCGTAGGTGGAGGTCTCCTCGGCCAGACGCCAGCGGTCACCGCCGGAGTAGAAGCCAGCCGCGTCGGTGACGTGGTAGGTGGCCAGCAGGTTGCGCTGCACCTTGAACATGTCCTCGGGGTAGCGCAGGTGGCTCATGAGGTCGCCGGAGATAGCGGACATCGGCTCGACGCTGCCGGGGTAGATCTTTTCCCACGTGCGCAGGATCGGATCCTGATCGTCCCAGCGGAACAGGCGCACGGACCCGTCGTAGGCGTCGACGACGGCCTTGACGGAATTACGCATGTAGTTGATCTTGTTCGCCTGCACGTACTGACCCATCTGCGTGGACTGCGAGTCGACCGTGGCGTCCGAGAGCGACTCGTGCTGGGCGTAGGGGTAGTTGTTCGTGGTCGTGTACGCATCGACGACCCACACGAGGCGCTTGGGAGTCGAGGCGTCCCCGTCCATGTCGACGACCGCCGGGTAGGCGGACTGCTCGAGCGTCAGGTAGGGCGCGACCTTGGACACGCGCAGCAGCGGGTCGCGGTCATACAGGATTTGCGAGGCCTCGTTCGTCTGAGAGGAGAAGAAGAGGTCCGTGGACCCGAATTTGATCGCGTACAGGAGTTTGTTCCACACATTGCCCACGGACGGGCCGCCGTTGCCGGTGAATGTCGTCGACACCTGGCCACCAACTGCCGTGTCATCGGGATAGTCGAGCTCCTGCGGGTCGGCGCCTTCGGGGGCACCGACGATGGAGTAGTCGGGCGAACCGGGGCTGAAGTAGACGCGCTCCTCGTAGTCACCCATTTCACCGACCGAGGGCACGGACTGCTCCCAGTAGGAAGGCAGTCCGTCGCTGGTCAGCTGGTTGCCGTAGGCGGCGACCGCACCGTAGCCGTGCGTGTAGACGGTGTGCTGGTTGACCCAGGTCTGCTGCTCGGCGGACAGGCCCGAGAGGTTGAGCTCGCGCACGGAGATCACCGTATCGCGCCGTTCCCCGCCCACGTTGTAGCGATCGACCTTCATACCGGAGTTGAAGCCGTAGTAGAGGCGCGACTGCTGGAGTTGCTGGACGGTCTTCGTGATGACCTTGGGGTCCAAGAGACGCACCTGGGAGGTCAGTGCGTCGTTGTCGAATTGCCCGGCAGAGGCCGTCGTCGCCGCGTCGTAGTTGGTCTGGTAGTCGACGTTGTCGAGCCCGTATGCGGCCAGCGTCGCATCAATGTTTCGCTGAATGTAGGGTGATTCAAGGGTGCGCTGGTTGGGACGCACGCGGAATTGCTCGACGAGGGCCGGGTAGGCGCCAGCCAGAACGAGGGCGGCGACAACGGTAACGGCCACGCCAGTGACCGGCAGGCGCCACGTGCCCTTGAAGGCCGCGACGACGAAGAGGACCGCGACGAGGCCGGAGATGACCGCCAGAATCGAGTGCGCCGGCAGCGTCGCGTTGATATCGGAGTACATGGCGCCATGGATGGAGCCGGAATCCGAGGTGAGCAGCTCGTAGCGACCCAGCCAGTAGTTCACGCCGATGAACAGGGACAGGCAGGCGGCCATCATGCCGGTCTGCAAGCGCGCCTGCTTGGAGGCGTGAGGACGCGGGGCGAGGCGAATCGTCCCGTACAGGTAGGACACGATGATTGCCGCAACCAGGCCGATGGCGGTGACTGTCATGAGAAAAGAGACGAGCACCTTGAGTGCGGGCAGGACGAACACGAAGAAGGAGATGTCCAGCCCGAACTGGGGGTCAACCTGCCCGAAGGAGGAACGGTTGAGGAACTGCAGGAGCGTGCGCCATTCGGTGGCCAGGCGCGCACCGTTGGAGAAGCCAAAGAAGAGGGCCACACCCCAGAAAGCGAGGCGACGCATGGGTTCGAGCGCCTCCTGGTATCCGCGCAGGGCAGCCGATGCCTCGCCACGGGACGAGGAAGCACGATGCCGGTAGGCGAAGGACATCGAGAAATAGATGAGGGCCGTCGCCACGACGAAGCCAACGACAAATAGGCCGATGTGCGCTCCCCACTGGGTGAGGATGACGCGCGTGGCGCTCATCTGGCGGAACCACAGGATCTCGGTCCACACGATGGATGCCGCGTAGATGATGGCTCCGATAACTGCCAGCGCCACGATCGTGATGCCGGCGGGTCCGGGCTTGCGGACGGTGAGCTGCCTGGGCGCACGATCAGGGTCTCGCGGAGCGCGCGCTCCACCCGGGGGAAAGACTGAAAAATCGAAGCTCACGGCATTCCTCTCTGTCAAACCGATAGCTTCAAACCAGTGTAGCGGCGCACAGAGGTAACTTCGCCTCGGTCTTATTCGCTCTCCGTGAGATTATGGGGGCATGACTGTTGAGATGATGCCGAGTGCGCGCGAGATCGCGCTGGCCAACGTGGTTGTCGATATCGAGAAGGGCGCTGCCCGGGTGGGTTGGGATCACGCACCGTCCATCTATGCGCTGGTCCCCACGGCGACGCTGTTGGCCGACCCGAATCTGCCCGCCGACATCGCCGAGCAGCTGCGCTCCGGCTGGGATGGCAGCGATGATCACCTGAGCGCCATCATCCAGGAGGATCTGGCCGACGACGACATCGAGCAGGTCCTGGCACACCTGGCATGGCCCGAGACGGTGCCGGGTGCGGCGATCACGGTCGAGCGGATCGTCGTTCCCCCGGAGGTCGAGGACGAGGCCCCCGAGGACCCCGAGGAGGCCCTCGCGTTCGTGGCTAACCACCCGCTGCGCACCGACGTGCGCCTCGCCGTCGGCGTCATGCGCAGCGGCGAATCCTGGTGTGCGCTGCGCACCCGCGCCTTCGACTCCGATGACAAGGTTGGGCAGGGCTCGAACCTCGTTCCCGCCCTGGTTGACGCCCTGCGCGCTTCCCTCGAGCCGGTCACGGACGAGCAAGCCTGAGACGCATGAGGAGGCCCCGGCCTCGTCCCGGATGACAAGGACGAGGCCGGGGCCCTCTCGCATCCACCTGACCGAAGGCGGTGGGTTGGCTAACGAGCGCTACTGGCAGGTCGGCAGGCTATCCCCGGCGCCATCGGCGATCGAGTGAACGGCGGAGACTGCCTCGTCGAGGGTGGACACCGACACGACGCGCAGGCCATCAGGGACGTGCCCGACGACCTCGTCGCAGTTTGTGGAGGGAGCGAGGAACCACTGGGCGCCGTCACGATGCGCACCCCACAGCTTTTGCTGGATGCCTCCGATGGCGCCGACCTGCCCGTCGTAGGACATAGTTCCAGTGCCCGCGATCGAGTTGCCGCCGGTCATGTCACCGGGGGTGAGGCGATCGATGATGCCCAGCGAGAACATCATGCCGGCGCTCGGGCCTCCCACGCCCTCGATGTTGACGCTGATGGTGACAGGCAGGGTTGGCTCGACGGAGAGGTAGATTCCCAGCTTGGAGCCGCTTTCCGTCGCCGATGCTGCCACGGAGTCGAAGGAGAGATCCTGAGTCTCACCGTTCCTCTCGACCGTCAACGTCATCGTCGATCCCGCGGGAACCGTGCGCATGAGCGAGAAAGGCGTGACCGCGTCCGCGACCTCGTGGCGGGTCCCGTCCGGAGTGGTGATGGCACGCAAGATATCGCTCTGCTCGACGATCCCCTCGGCGTTCGAGCCCTCCACTGCCCCCTCGATAGTGACGGTCGCGGGAACGTCCCATCCGAGGTACTCGAGGGCTGCGACCTGGGACGTCGTCTGCGAGTTACGCATCATGGCCAGCTGAGCGTCGCTCACCTGCTGGTGGGTGGTTCCTTCGGGATACACCGACTCGTAGTCCATGATCTTGCTGTGAGTGTCGAAGTACGCGGCGATGAGCTGAGCGAAATTCAGGCGAGAGTCGGGACTGCCCGATTCGGAGACCGTCACCATGCGCAGCTGACCCTGCCCGGGTGTCGCCGGATCGAGATACGAAGCGGACTCGGGCTCATCCTGTTGAATGGGTTCTCCCGTCGCCGGGTCAGTCCCGTCGATCTCGAGGACCGGGACACCCTTGTCCGACCCCAACACGTTGAAGGTCGGGCCGGGGCTATTGACCACGAAGGGAACGGGGATCACAAAGAGGATCACGACCATCGCGAGGGCAGCCAGGATAGCTGTGAGGATACGCCAGCTGATGATCGGTGTACGTTTCGTCGGAGTCTGTTCGAAGGGCAGGAGATTGTCGACTGACGAGGTCATGCGTGTGTCACTCACCGTGTCATTGTGTCCCACGCAGCGCGCGGTTGCACGCCCGTCGGGCCAAGCGCGTTCAGCTCTCAGCGTTTTCGCAGGGATTTGCCAGCTGAGTCGCACGAGTGCTCGCTAGGCTGAGCTCATGAACGAGAACGAGTCCGGCACCCCCTTTGAGGATTTCCTGCGCTCCGTGTTGGGCGACGAGGCCGCGGCCGAGGCCGCTCGCGCGCTGCAGGCGCAGGGCTTTGATCCCGCGAGCCTGCCTGCGGAGTTTTCCGATCCTGCGCGCATGCGCGCCGCGATGGGCCAGTTCCAGTTCCTCATGAACACGACGGGCGGCCCCGTTAATTGGCGACTGGTGGAGGACGGCGCGAAGCAGGCGGTGTACGCCAGCGGCGACCCTGTCCCCACGGCCACCGAGGCAGAGGCTGCACGACAGGCGATGACGGTCGCGGACCTGTGGCTCGACGCGGTCACGGATTTCGCCTCGGGCCCGGTGACGCGCAATGTTTGGAGCAGGGTGTCGTGGGTCGAAAACACGATCCCCACCTGGAAGCGCATCTGCGAGCCGATTGCCCTGAACGTGTCACGCGCGTTGTCTGCGGCGCTGTCTGAGCAGTTCGGGCAGGGCGGCCTCGAAGATTCCGCATCGCTTCCCGACGGCATGGCAGCGATGCTCGGCAAGACCCAGGAGATGATGCCTCGCCTGTCGGCGATGATGTTCTCCGCTCAGATTTCACGCGTCCTGGCGGCTCTGGCGGGCGAATCTTTCGGCACGTTTGACACGGGCATCCCTCTGTCGGATTCCTCGCACGCAGCGCTCCTGCCCCACAACATCGCCCAGTTCTCCGAGGGGCTCGACATCCCCTTCGACGAGGTGCGTCAGTTCCTCGCCGTGCGCGAGGCCGCGCACCGGCGCCTCTTCGCGTCCGTGACGTGGCTGGAAGGCGACCTCGTGCGCGCTGTCGAGCGCTACGCCTCTCAGATCGCTATCGACACGGAGGCGATTACCGAGGCTGTCCGTTCTGTTGACCCCTCGGATCCGCGGTCCGTGGAATCAGCGCTCAGCGGCGGCGTGTTCGCGCTGTCCACGACGCCGGACCAGCGCCGCGCCCTCACGCGCCTGGAGACGATGCTCGCGCTCATCGAGGGCTGGGTCGAGGTCGTCACGGCCCAGGCCACACTGCCCTATCTGCCGCACGCGGATGCGCTGCGCGAGATGATGCGCCGTCGCCGCGCTTCCGGAGGTCCCGCTGAGGAGATTCTGGGAACTCTCATGGGTCTTCAGATGCGCCCGCGCCAGGCTCGCGGCGCAGCGTCCATCTTCACCCTGGTGGAGGCCGACGGCGGTCGCGTGGCGCGCGAGGCCCTGTGGTCGCATCCGGATATGGTGCCCTCCGAGACGGAGCTGGCCACGCCCGATACGTTCCTGACCCTGCGCCGTGCGGCTGCGGAGGAGGACGCGGATATTGACGCTGCGCTGACTTCTCTTCTCGACGGGACGCTCGGTTGGGCGGACGGGCTACAGCCCGGCGACGAGGCCTCGGCCAACTCGGATGACTCGTCCTCGGACACCGGGGAAGCGGACGAGCCACACGAAACGAACTGAAACATTCTCAAGAGATCTGACAAGTTTTCCACAGATTTCTCAAAAGCCCTCGCGCGAACGCTCTATAGGTTCATCATGGCTCCATCAGGCACAAACCGAAGGAGACTAACATGAACCTGGCACACAATACGGCGATCCTCTGGCGCGGACCGGGCAGCGTGCAGATCGGTGGCGACCGCAGCCGACACGTCCTGCTCGACAACCTACACGCGGGCGACCAGATCTGGCTCAGCAATCAGGCGCACCCCGCCCGCGAGCGTGAGGACGCCCAGGCCTCGCCGGAGCTTCTCGCAGCCCTGGCCGAGGCGCGCCTGACGGATCGAAGCGAGGCACTCCCCCACCTGGCACTCGGCATTGTTGGGGCAGTGCCCGCGACCCTCCTCACCCTGCACAGCCTCGTCGACACATTCTCACTGTCGCTATCGATCGAGACCCACACCCTCGTCGACGAGGATTGGGACCGCGTGTTCGGAGGCCACTACACGGGTACACCGCGCCATCGGGCGGTGCGCCGCACCCTGCGTGATCTCATCCCACTCTCGCAGCTCTACGCACAGGGCGCACCCGAGCTCTCGATCGTTTCCGCGGACAGGGTCGTCGACCCGGGAATCCCCTTCGAGCTGACCGCGCACGACACTGCGCACCTCATCGTCACGCGCGGTGAGCACTCCTACGAAGTGGGCCCGTTCGTCATCCCGGGCGTCACCCCCTGCTACCAGTGCTCGCAGCACGCACGCGCTGCAGCGGACCCGTTCCACCTGGCACACCTGCGCGAGCTGGAAAGCTGGCCGCTCGCACCACTGGCTTTGCTCGCTCACTTTGCGGCCGCTCAACGTATCGGCCAACTGGTCATGGACTTCGCCTCAGGGGCGCTCACTCAATCGCAGTGCGCGCAGGTAGCCACGATCGGCGAGGACGGGTCGACTCGCATCGAGGAGGTAGAGCCCGCCAGCAACTGCGTGTGCGGCATCGACGGGCTCGCGTCCTCACTCACGCCCCTTCGTCGACGATGACCTCTTCGCCGCGCACAAGCGCGAGAACGGGGGCGGCGAAACGCTGCACCTTCACGTCTCCGATGCCGCGGATGACGCGCAGCTGCGTCGTGTTCTTGGGCATGGCCTGCGCGATGTCCCGTAGCGTCTGATCTGTGAAGACCGCGAAGGGCGGCACCCCCGCCTGGCGCGACACCTCGAGACGCCAGGCCTTGAGACGACCGAAGAGCTCGATCGCCTGGGGCGAGGCCTCCTCTTCGAAGGCCTGGTTGAGGGCACGCGTGGAGGCGCGAGCCTTCTTCTTGGGGGCGCCCACGCGCGCCTCCTCGGGCCAGATGCCGTCGAGCAGACGACTACGCTTGCGCTTGCCGCGCCCGTCGGCGCCCCGCGAGCGCGCCCACGACAGGGTCAGCAGGTCGCGCGCACGCGTGATCGCCACGTACAGCAGGCGGCGTTCCTCCTCGCGCGCGGCGGCAGTTTTTGCGTAGGAGATCGGCAGGAGGCCCTCGGCGATGCCAACGAGGAAGACGGCGTCCCATTCGAGGCCCTTGGCCGCGTGGATGGTGGCAAGCTCGACACCGGCCTTATCCGGCTCGACCTGGTAGGCGACGCGCTCGTCAAGCTCGGCGACGAAGGCCGACAGCGTCTGCGCCTGACTGTCATCCGCCCAGCCGACGATCGCGTTCATGTTCGACCAGCGCTCAGAACCCGCCTGACCAGAGGGGGCCTCGGGCGCCCACCCGACGCCCGACAGGACGTCGCGCACGATCTCGCCCGCGCTCCCCTCATCGGTCCCTGCTGCAGCCGCGGCTCGCAGGCGCGAGATCGCGGTGCGCACGTCATCACGGGCGAAGAAGGGTTTGCCTCCTGCGACGGCCACGGGAATACCGCGCGCCCCCAAGGCCTCTTCGAAAGCCTGGGACTGGCCGTTGGTGCGCATGAGGACGGCAATCGAATGGGGAGCCATCCCCGCGTCGATGAGGTCGGCGATCGAGGCCGCAACGCCCTCCGCCTCTGCCCGATCGTCGTCGTAAGTCCGATAGGTGACCTGGGCGCCGCCGTCGCGCTGACTGGACAGGCGCACGGTGCCCTCACGTTGGGAGGAACGAGCCAGAACGTCATTGGCCAGGGTGACGATCTGCGGGGTGGAGCGGTAGTCGCGGGTCAGCTCCACGATGCGCGCCCCCGGATGCTTGCGTCCAAAACCCGTCAGATAATCCGGGGACGCCCCCGTGAAGGAATAAATGGTCTGCGCGACATCGCCGACGACGCACACATCGTGGCGACCGCCCAGCCACAGGTCGAGCAGACGGGCCTGGAGGAGGTTGACGTCCTGGAACTCGTCAACCACGAAGGAGCGGTATTGCTTGCGCACGATGGAGGCGACGTCCGCGCGTTCCTGCAGCATGCCACACAGGTAGATGAGGATGTCCTCAAAGTCGATGACACCGCGCTCGTTCTTCGCATCCTCATACACGTCGAGGAGGCGCGCCATGTCACCCGCGTCCAGCCCGGCGGGCACGTCACGTCGTAGGCGAGCCACACGCGACGCGTAGTGCGCGGCGTCGACCATCGACACCTTCGCCCATTCGACCTCGGCCGCGATATCGCGTACGTTCGTGCGGTCGATCGTGATCCCCAGGCGAGCAGCTGAGGCCGCAACGAGGGACGCCTTATGTGGGATGACGTCGGGCAGCGGCCCGCCCACGACGGTGGGCCAGAAGTGGCGCAGCTGGCGCAGCGCCGCGGAGTGGAAGGTACGTGCCTGCGCCTTCGGCACCCCCAACTGCGCCAGGCGATGGCGCATTTCGAAGGCCGCGCGCTGCGTGAAGGTCACGGCCAAGACGTTCGATGGATCGAAGGCGCCGACGGCCGCCCCGTAGGCGATGCGGTACGTAATCGCGCGAGTTTTACCTGTGCCCGCACCGGCCAGAACGGCGAGCGGCCCGGCCACCTGCGTGGCGACGGCGCGCTGATCAGGATCCAGGGCGTTCAGCAGTTCCTCGGGGTTCATGGCCCCCATTGTTTCATCGCCCACGCTCACTTGCGTCCCGCACCCTCGGACCCGCTCGGCAGATCAGCGCCGTACCATTCCCGAAGGAGCGCGTAGGCTATCGAGGCGCGACCGGGCGCGCTGATCTCACCGGATTCGAGCGCGCACGTCAGTTCCTCGCGACTGTAGAAGCGTGCCCACTCGATTTCCACGCCGTCCGCCTGCGGGGTCGGGCGCTCCTTGAGGGTTCGCGCGCGGTATCCCATCATCTGCGAACGCCCGAAAGGCCAGGGCTGCGTCGCAACGTACGTGGGCCTCTCGATATCGACGCCGACCTCCTCGGCAACCTCACGCGCAACCGTCACATCCGGGGACTCCCCGGCCTCGACGTAGCCGGCGATGATCGAGACGAAACCGGGCTGCCACAGTGCGTTATGCGCGAGGAGGACGCGCCCATCGTGGTCCTGGACCAGGACGATGATCGCCGGATCCTGGCGCGGATACTCGAGGCGGTCACATGCATCGCATCGCGCGGCCCACCCGCCGGACACCAGGCGCACCGCCGCCCCACAGCGCGGGCAGTGGCGGTAATTCGCATGCCACCCCGCCAGCGCCAGCGCGGTCAGCGCCAGGGCCGCGTCGTCACCATCGAGGTGCCAGCCAACCGCGCGCAGATGCTCCCAGTGACCTCGGACCTCGTCCCGGCTGGTCTCGATCACGACGACACTGCGTCCGCCCGCCACACCGATGAACGAGGCAGTGGCCCCCTCGAGGACGCGCGCAGCCTCATCCCCACGCAGGCGCCGCAGGGTCGGCGTACCCGCGCGCTGCGACCCGGCCTCGTCAAGGAGGACGAAACCGGCAGCGTCAACGACGATGACATCGGCCTCACCGGCGCGCACGAGCGCCGCCGGAGCCACGGAATCGCGCAGCGCGACCGCCGGATCGACGTGACCGCGAACGAGAGGTAGATCAAGACTCATAACTCCACGGTAATGCGGTGGGCTACCCTAGGCACTATGACACATACTCCTCTGCGCGCCGATGGGCGCACCCCGTCCCAGCTCCGTCCCGTCTCCATTACCCGCGGCTGGTCGGGTACCGGCGAAGGCTCTGCCCTCATCGAGTTTGGCAACACCCGCGTCCTGTGTGTCGCCTCTTTCACTGAGGGTGTGCCGCGTTGGAAGCGCGACTCCGGCGAAGGCTGGGTGACCGGCGAGTACTCGATGCTCCCGCGCGCGACCGAGCAGCGTTCCTCCCGCGAATCCGTCAAGGGCAAGGTGGGAGGACGCACCCAGGAGATCTCGCGCCTCATCGGACGTTCCCTGCGCGGCATCGTGGACGTGGCCGCTCTCGGCGAGAACACCATCGTCCTGGACTGCGACGTCCTGCGCGCCGACGGCGGCACCCGCACCGCGGCCATCACCGGTGCCTACGTGGCCCTGGCCGACGCAGTGTCCTGGGCGAAGGACCAGGGCATCCTCAAGCCCTCCGCGAAGGTCCTCACCGATTCGATCTCCGCAATCTCCGTGGGTGTCATCGACGGCACACCGATGCTGGACCTGCCCTACGTCGAGGACGTGCGCGCGCAGACCGACATGAACGTCGTGCAGACCGGTGATGGCCGCTTCATCGAGGTGCAGGGAACCGCCGAGCACGCGCCCTTCAACCGCGATGAGCTCAACGAGCTCCTCGACCTGGCAACGCTGGGCAACGCCGAGCTCGCCCACGCACAGCAGCTCGCACTCGAAGCACCCCTTATGGAGCGCGTCGAGGTGCGCCCGTGAGCGCGCGCCTGGTCTTCGCGACCTCCAACGCCCACAAGGTCAGCGAGCTCGAGGCGATCCTGGCCCCCGCGTGGGAGGGATTCGAGGCGGGCTGCGTGGCACGCATGAGCGACTTTAACGTGGCCTCCCCGGTCGAGGACGGGGTGACCTTCGAGGAAAACTCGCTGATCAAGGCCCGCGCGCTGGCTCGCGCCACCGGCCTGGCGGCCATCGCCGACGACTCCGGCATCACGGTGGACGTGCTCGGCGGAGCACCCGGCATCTTCTCCGCGCGCTGGTCCGGCTCCCACGGGGATGACGAGGCGAACCTCCATCTGCTCCTCGATCAGCTCTCCGATGTGCCCGACCGCCACCGCGGCGCCGCCTTCGTGTCGGCGGCCGTTCTCGTCACCCCCGATGGTCGCGAATTCGTCAAGCGCGGCGAGGTACGCGGCACCCTGACGCGCTCTCCCCGCGGCGAAGGCGGATTCGGCTACGACCCAATCTTCATCCCCGAGGGCTTTGAGGTTACGACCGCACAAATGAGCGCCGAGCAGAAGAACGCGATCAGCCACCGCGGCATCGCCTTCCGCGCTCTCATGCCCCACATCGTGGAGTATCTGCGCAGCTGATACGTAGCGCAGACACAATCGTGCCGGGCACCCGAGGGTGTCCGGCACTTGTGTGATGCGCCCGCAGGCGCGCCATCAACGGGCGACGAGGTTACCGAAGATGGGGCGGTCCATCGAGAACTGCAGGGGATTGGTCTGTTGACGCACCCTGAAGTGATGGGCGAAGCGACGAAGGATATCTGCGACAAAACGAGACATGGTGTGCTCCTCTTTGAGTACCGTGCGATGGATCTGTCACCGCGTCGTACTTTTATAATGCGCCTATAATCGCGCGTTTTCCATCGACATTTTCTAATTTTTCTGTGAAGCGCGACTTACAGACTTTTCCTTGAAGCCACTTGAGAAAGTCTTGACTATGAAACGCTGATCGTCTTCATTAATCCGCCGGTGGATACAGCCTGGTGGAGACGCTCCAGTGGACACAGTGAGGGGGTAGGCCCTGGGTCTACCCCCTCACGACCCCCAATTCAACGTCGAGTCAGCGGGCGCGCGCCAGGCGCGCACGGCGCGGCACGTAACGACGCACATCGAAGAAGCGAACGACCTGCATGATGCGGCGTGCGAGGCGGTCGCGCACACGCCAGATCATGGTGCAGCCAACGCCGATGAAGATGGTGTTCGTCAGGAAGGACGGCCATGCGCCGGTCGAGGCGCAGGCGATCGCCAGCAGGATGCAGCTGGAGACATTCAGGGAGTGGTAGCGCAGCGAGTCGGGTGCGAAGCGCTTGGAGGAGACCAAGTAGTAGGCGGCGATGGAGGCGGCGGCACCCACCCATCCGAGGATCGTGATTGCGAGAGAGAAGATCGTCATGACTCATATGATGCACCGTCCGCTAGTCAAGCACAATTGAATGGTTCTATAGTTATCCTACAGTTTCACTTAACGAAGGAGTTCGCGTGGACATCGACCCTCGCCGCCTGCCTTTCCTGCTGTCCGTCGCACGTGAGGGCGGCATTGTTGCCGCCGCAGACATCCTCATGGTCTCGCCCTCGGCAGTGTCCCAGCAGATCCAAAAACTCGAGGAAGAAGTCGGCCTCAAGCTCGTCGAGCGCACCACCTCGGGAGCCATCCTCACCCCCGCCGGCACCATCGTCGCCGAGGCCGGCGAACGCATCAACGCAGACATCGCCGAAGCCCTCAAGGCTCTCCGCCCCCTGACAGGACAGGTCACAGGAACCGTCACTATCGGCGCTTTCCTGACGATCTGCCGCTCCACCCTGATTCCCGCACTCCCCGACCTCGTCGAGGCGCTCCCCGGCGTCGACCTGCGCATCGAGGAAACCGAAGAAACCCCCGGTATGGCGGCGCTGCGCACGGGCCACTACGACATCCTCGTCATCGAACGAGACGAGGATCCGGGCCTCCCCCCGCGCGGATACACGGACATCCCATTCCTCGACGAGCCCTGGGTGCTCGTCACCCCCGACTCCGCTCCCCCGATTGGTTCAATTGAAGACCTGGCCGACCTCACTTGGCTTCGTGTTCATCCCGGAACCAGCGGCGATCACGTCATGCGCCGCATCACCAAGGCGTTCCCGGATACACGCTGGGCACCGCACCTGTACACGACGTACGAGGCCGCGCGCTCCCTCGTGCGGGCACGCACAGGCTCGACGATTCTCCCCGCGATGGCGCTGGCAGGAGCACACACGGAGGGCATGCGCATCACGCCTCTTCCGTCGCTGGGCACACGCAAAATCCTGCTGCGGCACAAGAATCACGGCTGGTCCACGGCCGGTGGCCCCGCACGCGTCGCCGCCTACCTTGCTGAGTGGAAGCGCCACAACGCCACCTACTCACAGCCCTCGGACTGACATGTGCGCACAGTCCTCGCCCCGCCGATCGCCGGGGCGAGGGAGCGCTCAGAGGCTGACCTCCATACCGGAAGCCGCGAATTCGAGAGGCCCGCTCCACGCCTGACGAATCTCCGATGCAACCCGCTCACGAGGCGTCCACGGCTGAATATGGGTGGCGATCATGCGCCCGACCCCAGCCCTCGTCGCGAGAGTCCCCGCGCGCAGACCGTCCATATGCATGTCGGGCTCGGTGGCTTCAGAGGTAAAACCAACCTCACTCAGGAGGACGTCGACACCGGATGCCCCCTCGACGATCGTGTCGCACAAATCGGTATCACCCGTGTAGAACAGGGACACACGGCGGGACGGATCATCCTCGGCAGGCCCCTCGATGCGCAGGCCGAAAGCCTCGACCGGATGCAGAGCACGGAACGGACGAATCGTCATGGGCCCCACAGCATACGATTCACCCAGTTGCATGTGGGTGAAGGCGAACTCAGCCTCATAGCTCTCATCATCGGTCGCACCCTCAATCTGGCGGACTCGACAAATCGTCTCCGCAGGCCCAAACAGGGACACGGGCCGGAGGGCACAGGAGCCAGGACCCCACTTGCGGTACACCTGCAGCGAAATAATGTCACCCATATGGTCGGCATGGCAGTGCGACAGGGCCAACGCATCCAGGTCACACGGGCACAGGTGCGTCCACAGCGCCCCAAAAGAACCAGGTCCCAGGTCACACACGAGCGAAAACACGCGTTCCCCGCCCGATTGCGGGTCGATGCCGCGCGCTTGAATGAGGTAGGAGGATGCGGGGGACTGAGGGCCCGACATCGAGCCTGTCGCACCGATGACGGTCATCTTCACGCGAGACCACCGCCAGTGCTCACGCGAACGACGGATCCCACCTCGGGGCCGAGGAATCGCCTGGCCAGGCGCGGGAAGGCGTCGGACGCGCCCGTGGCCAGGAACTGATGCTGCGGCCCCTGCCCAGCGGGCCACGGGTCATGCAAAAGGCCCCGGTCCACCAGCTCGTTGTAGGTCACGTTCGCAGTCGCCTCCGAAGAGGTGACCAGGGTGACGCCTTCACCCATGACGCGTCCGATCACGCCGGTGAGAAGCGGGTAGTGCGTGCAGCCCAGAATCAGCGTATCGACGCCCGCTTCCTTCAGCGGAGTGAGGTACTCGCGCGCCACAGACTCGATTTCTTCGCCCGTGGTCACCCCGGCCTCGACGAAGTCGACGAAAGCCGGGCACGCCTGCTGGCTCACCGTCAGCCCGGGGACGGCCGCGAGCGCACGGAGGTATGCCTCGGACTGGATGGTCGCCTTCGTTCCGATGACACCGACATGGTGGTTGCGCGTCGCGATGACGCTCTGTCGGGCGGCCGGAGTAATGACCTCAATGACGGGGATGTCGGCGTCAATCCAGTAGCGTTCCCGAGCGTCCGCGAGCGCTGCCGCTGTCGCAGTGTTGCAGGCAATGACGAGGGCCTTCACGCCACGCGAGGCCAGCTCGTCAAGGGCGGAGAGCGTCAGCGAGCGCACCTGTGCGATAGCGCGAGGGCCGTAGGGCGTGTGCTCGGTGTCACCCAGGTAGATGATCTCTTCGTCGGGCAGTTTATCGATGACTGCGCGCGCCACCGTCAGCCCACCTAGGCCCGAGTCGAAAATTCCGATCGGGGCGTTGTTCATATATCCGACTTTATGCGTTACTGGGAATTATTGACGGCTTCAAGAAGTGAGTCCTGCCACCATGTGACGAGCATATAGATCGCAGCAACAGTCTGTGAGCGCTCCCCCGTCGGCTCGCGCATCGCCAGTTCTTCGATCCGCTGCGCGTCGCTTTCATCGGATAGGTCCAGCTCACCCGCCAAGCCGAGCCGAATGTCGTTGAGAGCACCCAGCCACGACCACACATCGTCGGGCCGCACAACGAGGGTGTTCGTCTCCCCGTGGACGATGTGGTCAAGATCGCTGACGATTGAGCGCAGCCGGACCGACTTCTCGCGGCGCAGGAGATCCTCGGTGAGGGCACGCATCCGGGCGGCATCATCCCCGTCCTCACTCATGGAGGGGAGCAGCATGCGCAGCGTGCGCTCGCGCGGAGCCTCCCGGCGCTGTTCGGTTTCCGTGAATGCGCTGAGCATCGACGAGGTCACACCGAAGTCGCCCGGGTCGTCGAGGACGACGAGGACCTCGGTGGCCAGCTGGCGCAGAAGGAGTGCTTCGCCGCTACTCATCGACGAAGCGAAGCCGCCGTCTCGAGGAGCGAAACCTTCCATCTTTTAGTCTCTGTCCTCTTCAATGGTGGCGCGCAGCCCATAGGAGTGCATCGCCATGACATCGGCCTCGATACGTTCGCGCACTCCCGTGGAGACGGTAGCGTGCCCGCGCGTATGGACGGCCATCATCAATTCCTCCGCGCGAAGTGCGGAATAGCCGAAATATTGCCGAAAAACGGCACTCACATAGCTCATGAGATTGACGGGATCGTCCCACACGACGGCACGCCAGCGCGGCACCGCGGTGGGTGCTTCCTGCGCGCGGGACGCTGGTTGGAGGATCGTTGTCATATGCCAACAGTACGGTGAAAGGTCGTGTCTGGGAAGCGAAATCGCACCCCGGTGACACGCTTCTCAGGGTAGGCTCACAGTATGCCTGCATCGACATCCACTTCATTGCTGACTGATATGTACGAGCTCACGATGCTCGACGCCGCCCTCAAGGATGGCACCGCGCATCGTCGCTGCACGTTTGAGCTGTTTGGCCGCCGCCTTCCGGCAACGCGTCGCTTCGGCGTCGTAGCCGGTACCGGTCGCATTCTCGAGGCCCTGGAACGCTTCGAGTTTGACGCTGAGCAGATCGATTGGCTGCGCGACCAGGGGATCATCTCCGAGGAAGCCTCCGAGTTCCTGTCCTCGTGGCGTTTCACGGGCGACATCTGGGGCTACGCCGAGGGCGAGTGCTACTTCTCTGGTTCTCCTCTGCTCACCGTCGAGGGCACCTTCGCGGACTGCACCCTCCTGGAGACGCTGCTCCTGTCGATCCTCAACCACGACTGCGCGGTTGCCTCGGCTGCCTCGCGTATGACAATCGCTGCCCACGGCCGTCCCTGCATGGACATGGGTGCGCGCCGCGCCCACGAGCGCGCTGCGGTCTCCGCCGCTCGCGCCGCCATCATTGGTGGTTTCCAGGGCACCTCCGACCTTGAGGCAGCGAAGCGCTATGGCATCCGCTGCATCGGCACGGCCGCCCACGCCTTCACGCTCCTGCACGACACCGAGCGCGACGCCTTCGATTCCCAGGTCGCCAAGCTGGGCGCGGGCACGACCCTGCTCGTGGACACCTACGACATCACGCAGGGCGTCATTAACGCCGTCGAGGCCGCGCGCGCCGCAGGCGGTGAGCTGGGCGCGGTGCGCCTGGACTCTGGCGACCTGGTTGCCCAGGCGTTCAAGGTCCGCGGTCAGCTCGACGCGATGGGCGCCACGACCACGAAGATCACGGTGACCTCCGACCTGGACGAGTACGCGATCGCTGCCCTGGGCGCGGCGCCGGTGGACTCCTACGGCGTGGGTACGAAGCTGGTGACGGGCTCGGGTGTGCCGACGGCTGCCCTGGTTTACAAGGTCGTCCAGCGCGAGGATTCCAACGGCGAGACCGTTCTCGTCGCCAAGAAGGCCGAGTCGAAGTCAACGGTCGGCGGGCGCAAGGTCGCCGGCCGCGTCCTGGGCGAGGATGGCTACGCGACCGAAGAGCTGCTGCTCGTCGGCACCTCCTTCGAAGAGGGCCAGGCGCTCCTCGCCGAGCGCGGCGCCCGCCCGCTGCAGGTCCAGCTGGTGCGCGGCGGTCAGATCGACGCCGCTGCTTGGGGTTCCGAGGCGCTGTCGCGCGCCCAGGAGCACCACCTGCGTGCCCGCAACGAGCTGCCCTACCAGGCGTGGCGCCTCTCCGAGGGCGAGGCCGCGATCCCCACGCGCTACGAGAAGGTCCACTGACCGCTTCACACACTCAGCGAGGCCCCGGCCTCGTCCTTCGCGCAGAGGGACGAGGCCGGGGCATCGTGATACGTCAGTGTGCGCCGAGTGTGACGCGGCCGCGCGTCAATGGCGGCCGACGAACCACTCGCGCAGCAGGGCGATGCGCGCCTCAATCTGCTCGGTCGTGGCCTGGGCGACCTCGGGGCCGCCGCAGCGCGAGCGCAGGCGCGAGTGGATGGTCGCGTGGGTTTCGCCGGAGCGGCGCGACCACGTGGAGACCAGGTGCTGGAGTTCCTTGCGCTTGGCGGCGCGCAGCTTGTGAGCCGGGATGCCGGCGTTCTCCTCGCGCATCTTCTGGGCGGCGCGGTTCTTCTTCTGGGCGGCAACCTGGCCGGCCTGGCGAGCGCGCAGCAGGGTCGTCACCTGGTCGGCGTCCAGCAGGCCGGGAATGCCCAGGTATTCCTGCTCCTCCTCGGATCCGACCTCGGCACCGGCGCCCCAAGCGGCGCCGTCGAAGAGGACGCCATCGAACTCGGCATCCGCGCCCAGGACCTCGAACTGGGAGAGCAGGTCGGAGGACGCATTTTCCTCGCGATTTGCGGCAGCAACGAGGGCATCCTCGGGGTTCCACATGTCGTCTTTGCTGGCTTCCTCGCGCTTGGGGCGATCCAGCGCGTGGTCGCGCTCGATCTCCATGCCGCCGGCGAGGGTCAGGAGGGGCACGACGGAGGGGATGAAGACGGTGGCGGTCTCACCGCGGCGGCGCGCTCGCACGTAGCGCCCGATCGCCTGGGCGAAAAACAGGGGCGTGGATGCATTCGTCGCGTAGACGCCGACGGCCAGGCGCGGAACGTCGACGCCCTCGGACACCATGCGCACGGCGACCATCCACTTATCGGTGGAGTCCGCAAACTCGGAAATGCGGTCGGAGGCGTCCGCGTCGTCGGACAGGACGATCGTGGGGGCCTTGCCGGTGATGAGGCGCAGGTGGCGGGCGTAGGCGCGCGCGTGCTCCTGGTTCGAGGCGATAACGAGGCCGCCCGCGTCCGGCACGGCGCGGCGCACCTCCTCGAGGCGCAGGTCGGCGGCGCGCAGGACGGCGGGGATCCACTCGCCCTTGGGGTCCAGCGCGGTGCGCCAGGCCTGCTTCATCATGTCCTTGGTGAGGGGCTCGCCCAGGCGAGCGCTCACCTCGTCGCCGGCGTTGGTACGCCAGGCCATCTGTCCCGAGTAGGACATGAATAGAACCGGGCGCACGACGCCGTCCTTGAGGGCGTCACCGTAGCCGTAGGTGTAGTCAGCGCGCGAGCGACGGATGCCCTCCTCGTCCTCCTCGTAGGTGACGAAGGGGATCGGAGAGGTGTCGGAGCGGAAGGGCGTGCCCGTCAGGGCCAGGCGGCGCGTCGCGTCCGTGAAGGCCTCGCGCACGCCGTCGCCCCAGGACAGGGAGTCGCCGGCGTGGTGGATCTCGTCGAGGATGACGAGGGTGCGGTAGGCGCGGGTGCGGGCGGCATGGACGGCCGGATTGGAACCGATCTGCGCGTAGGTGACGGCCACACCGTCGAAGTGCGAGCCGGCCACGCCCTGCGAGTTCGTAAAGTCGGGGTCAATGTGGATACCGAAGCGCGCGGCGCTCGACGCCCACTGACCCTTGAGGTGCTCGGTGGGGCACACGACGGTCAGCTTATCGACGATGCCGCGGGCAATCAGCTCAGTCGCAAGCGTCAGCGCGAAGGTCGTCTTACCTGCGCCCGGGGTCGCCACCGCCAGGAAGTCGCGCGGGGACGAGGCCATGTAGCGGTCCAAGGCAGCAGCCTGCCAGGCGCGCAGCCTGCCAACGGGTGCGCGCCGGGTTGTCTCGCTCACTTGTCGGAGCCCTTTCCGCCGTCCGAGAAGGGCCAGTTACGCCCGTTCTTACCCATCGAATCACGCAGCTCCCTGCAGGTGGGGCACACCGGGTACTGCGAGGCGTCACGGGTGGGGATCCACACCTTGCCACACAGGGCGACGACGGGCTGGCCCGTCACCATGGAGGAGTTCGCCTTGTCCTTGCGCACGAAGTGGGCGAAACGATCGCCGTCCCCGTCCGTGCGCTCCTTGCGGGTCTCGGTACGCTCCAGCAGACCGGTCGAGGACGCGGTGGAGGGACCGGAGGGCGCGGAGGGGCCGGTGGGTTCGTCGAGGGCATTACGCATGGTGCCCATTGTACGTGCCTGGGGGTGCTTCCAACGGGTGGCACGCGTGCGCTCGAAGCGAAGAAGCGACGCTCACAATAAGGCCCCGACCTCGCATTCACGAGGCCGGGGCACGGTCGGATGGGGAACCTATCTCACAGGTGTTCCTTCTCCCAGACCTCCTTGTAGAAGTCTGCGAGCTCGAGCTTGGAGGCGGCGGCCTCGTCGAGGAGCACGGTGACATCGGAGTGGTGCTGGAGGATGGATGCGGGCCAACGCTGGGTCACGCCGCCCTCGATCATGGCCTTGACCGCGTCGGCCTTGCCCTCACCGGTGGCGATGAAGATGTGCGCGCGCGAGTCCATGATCGTGCCCAGGCCCTGGGTCACGCAGTGCGTGGGGACCTGGTCGATGTCGCCATCGAAGAAGCGTGCGTTGTCGCGGCGGGTCTGCTCGGTCAGGACACCCACGTGGGTGCGCGAGGCGAGGGTACCGCCGGGCTCGTTGAAGCCGATGTGGCCATCGCTTCCGATGCCGAGGACCTGGATGTCGATGCCACCGTCGGCCTTAATGGCCTCGTCGTAGGCGGCAGCGCCGGCCTCGAGGTCATCGCACCAGCCGTCGGGGCCGTGTGCCGCACCCTCAGGCATGTCGACGAGGTCGACGAGGTTGCGGTGGATGAAGTTCGCGTAGCCCTCGTAGTGGTCGCGGGGCAGACCCACGTACTCGTCGAGGTTGTAGGAGCGAACCTGGGCAAAAGAGATCTGACCGGCCTCGTAGCGGCGCACAAGCTCAGCGTAGAGCTTCAGCGGCGAGGAACCGGTGGCCAGACCGAGCACAAAGTTCGGCTTAGCGCGGTAGACCTCGAGGATGCGGTCCGCTGCGAGGGATGCGATCTGATCTTCGTCGTTGAAAATTCCAATTCTCATGTGTTTAACCTTACACTGCTGACGTTGATTTGTCAGACGAATCGATGAAGATTTCTCGAAAACGTGTGAGCTGGGCTATCCGTGCAGGGCGGCGACGATTCGCTCGACCTCCGCCTGATCGGTACCGGAGGTTCCGGGTGCACGCATGTGGACTTCGCGGGCACCCGAGGCAGCCACGACCTCGGCGACGTTGTGGGCGCGCAGACCTCCCGACACCAGGATGATGATGTCGTCTCCCCCGCGCTCAACCAGCCGGGCGAGAGCCCCCGGCTGTGCGACCGCCGGATCGCCGCCAGTCGTCAGCACTCGGTCGTAGCCAAGTTCCATCAGCACGTCGAGGCCGCGATCCTGGTCCACGACCTGGTCGAAGCCACGGTGGAAGGTCAGCGGCGCATCCTCAGCCACGTCGCGCAGGCGGGCGGCCGCATCCACGTCGATCTGCCCATCACGCGTGATAACGCCGACGACGAAGCCGAGGGTCACGAGCGCTCCCCGACCGATCGACGCCAGGGTCACGATATCCGAGGCGATACGGTCGACCTCCTCGCGAGAATGGATGAAGTCCCCGGGGCGCGGGCGCACGAGCACCTGAACACCTCCGGCCGGCGCAACCTCAAGGGCGGCCGCCACCTCATCGAAAGCGGGAGTCAGGCCGCCGCACGACAGGTCGGTGCAGATCTCGATGCGATCCGCTCCCCCGTCGCGCGCACGGCGCGCACCCACAGCATCTTCCACGCAAATCTCAACAACGGTCACGGCTGCCACCTTTCGTAGCACGTCGAGCCGCCCACGCGGGCGGCCAGGATCGCCGCACCCCAACGGCCGCCCGCTCCCCCAAGGGAAGCGCGGACGATCTCGGGGGCGTCACGGAATGTCAGCATCGAGGCAAACTCTTCGCGCAGCGGCGCCAGCAGGTGCTCACCGGCGTGCGACAAGCCGCCGCCGATGATGATACGTTCGACGTCGACGGTGAGGGTCATGTGGGTCAGCGACAGTGCGAGCGCGCGCACGGCGGTGTTCCACACCTCGGTCGCCACAGGATCGGTGCCGATACCATTCTCGACAGCCTTCGCGCCGATATCCTCACCGGTCGCCTGCTCGTAGCGTCGGGCAATGCCCTTCGCAGAGGCGTAGACCTCCAGGCACCCACGCGAACCGCAGCGGCAGGACTCACCGCCCGGGAAGACGGGGGCGTGCCCGACCTCTCCGGCACTGAACGTCGCACCACTCCACAGGCTCTCGCCCAGCATGAGGGCCACGGAGATACCGGTGCCGATGGGCATCATCAGGAAGGAAGAGGCTCCCCGGCCCGCGCCGAGAAGTCCCTCGGCCAGGCCAGCAGCGCGCCCGTCGTGCATGAGCGCGGCGGGCACACCCGTCGCTTCTTCGACCGCCCGGGCCAGCTGGACGCCGCGCAGCTCCAGGTTCGCCGCATACACGACGGTCCCGCTCTCCTCGTCGACGAGGCCGGGGCAGATCAGGCCGAAACCGACGAGTCCCGGATAGTCGCTCGCGAGTCGCGCGCCAATTCGTCCCACCTGCTCGGCCACGGCCTCGCGGCTGGTCGGCTCGTTTCCCTGGGTGAGAATCGTGCCCGACTCGTCGACGATCATCCACTTGATGGATGTGCCGCCGATGTCGATGCCGGCGAAGACCGGCCCCTGGGAATCCTTCACGGCACTCATGGTTCAACGACCTGTGCGTGCAGATCAGGATCTTCCATGTCGGGATCGAAGGGGAACATCGGGCGGTCGATCTTGTGGTGACCGAGGCGGATGAGATCCTGGTCGACGCCTCCGGGGGTCAGCGCCATGAGCCAACCCTTCTGGGTCTCGTACAGGTCGGGCTCCAGGTAACCGATCTTGACAACGACGACGTCCGCGGCCGTGATGTCCACGTCGAGCAGCTCAAACTGACAGAACATCGTGTACTGGTTGCGGTTCGTGGTGACGATGAAGCGCAGGCCACCCGTGCGTAGCAGGGCGGTGTGGCCGCCGATCGGGTCGTCGGCGAGGGCCTCGACCGTGGCGTGCACGCTCAGGGTTCCGGGCTCGCGGGTGTCGATGTGTCCGCCGACCTCGAGATCCACCTCGGCACCCACGCCGGCCTCCCATGCGACCGCGGCCGCGGCGGGGTCGATAATCGAGGCGTAAATGACGTCGAGCGTGGCTTCCTGGACGGGCTTCCACGCGAGCAGGGCCGCGAGCGCAACCGTCACGTCGTCGGCACCGCCGGCACCCGGGTTGTCGCCGGAGTCAGAGATGAAGAAGGGCTTGGGTCCCTCCTCGGCGGCTGCCAGGCACTCTTCCATGGAGGCGACCGGGGCCACGAACTCGAAGCGGTCGTGCGCGTCCCAGAAGTACTGGCCGATGCGCTCGGCCTGCTCCTTGACGAGGTCCGCATCGTCGCCGGTCACGACGACTGCGCCCTTGCAGCGCGGCTGGTCCGCCCAGGCGAAGCCGATCCAGATTGCGGCGTCGAGGATGCCGTCCATGGCTTCGATGGGGTCGATCATCTTGTACAGGGACTTGGCGGGCTCGATGCGGGTCGAGGTCTTCTCACCCGGCAGCAGGACAGGGACGTGCACGAGAGCCTTGACGGGCTTGGGCTGCCCGTTCAGGAGGCGCATGCCCAGGTTGTAGGCGGCGCGGCGACGCGACTCGAGGGCGTCCTCGTGGGGTGCGAGGCGGTAGCAGGTGAGGATGTCGCAGCCGTCGAAGAGGTCCTGGGAGACGTTTCCATGCAGGTCCATCGACGCGCTAACCATGGGCTCCGGGCCGATGACACCGCGGATGGCGTTGATAAGGTCGCCTTCCGCATCGTCCATACCCTGGACGCTCATTGCGCCGTGGATGTCGAAGAAAAGGCCGTCGAGGGGACCGGCGGCCGCGAGTCCTTCGAGGATTTCAGCCTTCCAGGCGTCGTAGGCGCCACGCTCGACGACGCCGCCGGGCAGGGCGCGCGAGTGCAGGATGGGGATCCACTCGATCTGGGTGGCCCAGTCCTCGTCGCGCCAGTAGAAGCGGTCCATCAGTTCCTCGCCGCGGGTGACGATGAAGTCGTCGGCGGTCGAGATGTAGGGGGTGAACGTCGAGGATTCGATGTGGATTCCGGCGACCGCAATGCGGGGCTTGGTCATGAGCGATTCTCCTTTGAGATCTTCGAGGGGGTAAGTGTGGAGAGTCCCCAGAGCGCGGCTTCGCGCCCTGATCGAGATGATTCGATCACGAGGTGTTCCATGATCGAGGGGAGGCAGGATTGGTGGAGTGCGGCGCGCACTCCCGCGGTGAAGGCGTCGACGGCGGAGAGGGCTCCTCCGACGATGACTCCCTGAGGCGCCAGGAAGGACACGAGGTGGGCGACGCTATGGCCCAGAAGGGTTCCGGCCTGGCGGATGGCCGTCGCAACTTCGGGAATGCCGTCGCGTGCGGCGGCGAGAAGCTGTGCGTTGTTCTCATAGACGAGGCCTGCGGCGGCCAGGTCCGCGCGGATCGAGTCGGCCGACGCGATTGTTTCGAGGCAGCCGACGTTACCGCACTTGCACGGGCGACCAGAGGCGGCCTCGACGGGGATGTGCGAGATATCCCCGGCCAGTCCACCCTGCCCTACCTGGGGCACGCCCTCCACGAGGTAGGCGCCACCGATTGCGGAGCCAGCCTTGATGTAGATGAGCGTGTCAATGGGGGCGACGCCTCCCAGCCGACGCCGGTACACGGATTCACCGATGGCTCCCGCGCGCGCGTCGTTTTCGATGAGGGCGGGCAGACCGCCTTGCTCCGTCACGGCCTCGGCGACGTTGATTCCGTCCCATCCGGGCATTCGGGCGGGACGGATGACGCGGGAACGATCCGCGTCCACGGGACCGGGAACCGCTAGGGCAAGGCCGCCGACCCGCACGCCGGCAGCTTCTTCCTGGCGCGCCACCTCCTCCACGACGGCGTCGAGCACCGCCTGGGGGCCTGCCGCAATATCGATCAGGAGGCTGCTCGCGACACCTATTCCGCGCGCGGGATCCGTCAGGGCGACGAGGCCGTGGTGTGCTCCCAGTTCAACGAGAGCAAGAGCGCCGGCTCCGTCAGAAGTAACGAGTCGACGCGCCCTGCGCCCGCCGGTCGAGACAGACTCGTCCGCTTCCGCGACTTTGCCCGCCTCAACGAGGCGGGAGACGGCCGCCGAAATCGTTGACGGTGCAAGGCCGGTTTGCTTGACAATTGCGGGACGCGTATCCGCCTGACCGGATCCGATCAGCGTCAGGACGGTCTCATCGACGTCATGCGTGGCCATGACACCTCCTTCACATAGATATGCGGTAACTCCAACGTACACAGCGCTCATCATCGAGAACACCTTAATTATGCCCCGTCGAAGAAAGTGTGGCACTTCTTTCGCCAAAATTCTTCGTTATTTTTTCGCAACATTCCGAATTTTGGTCATAGCGGCAACATCGGCCGACAAACTGTCATATGATGTATGCCATCTGGCAGGGTCCATTCCCGTCAGTGTCCCCCGATCAACGTTGATTTGGAGCAGTCATGAATCTCAGTAAGAAGCGGTGGATCGCCACCGGAGCGGCGCTCGCAATGGTCGCCACTCTGGGCCTGTCTGCCTGTGGTGGCAGCAACCGCGCGGCCACCTCGGAAACCGGAAAGAACGAGGTCACGATGGCCTCGCGCACCCCGAACTGGATCTTCCCGGTCTCCGCCAAGGGCTACACCCAGGGCGAAAACGGACAGTTCATCCAGGCGATGTACCGCCCCCTCTTCGCCTACAAGTCCACCTCCGACACCCCCTACAAGATCAACCTGCCCAAGTCCCTGGGCACGGTCCCCGAGGTCTCCGAAGACGGTAAGACCTTCACCATCAAGCTGCGCGACGACGCCAAGTGGTCCGACGGCACCCCCGTCACCACCCGCGACGTTGAGTTCTGGTGGAACCTCGTCACCAACAACAAGGACGAGTGGGCCTCCTACAAGAAGGGCTTCTTCCCCGACGGCGCCGAGCTGAAGATCGTCGACGAGCACACGTTCTCCATCACCACCGAGGATAAGTTCGCGCCGGCCTGGTTCATTGACAACCAGATCAACAAGGTTGCCCTCCTCCCCCAGCACGCCTGGGACAAGTCCAGCGCCGACGAGGCTGTCTCCGACCTCGACCGCACCCCCGAGGGCGCCCAGAAGGTCTTCTCCTACCTGCAGGGCGAGGCCAAGAACCTCTCCTCCTACGCCACCAACCCGCTGTGGCAGACGGTGAACGGCCCCTGGAAGCTTTCCTCCTTCACCCCCGACCAGGGCCTCGAGCTCGTTCCCAACGAGAACTACTGGGGCGAGGACAAGCCCAAGATCGACAAGCTGATCTACAAGGCCTTCACAGGTGACGACGCCGAGTTCAACTCCGTGCGCTCCGGCGCCATCGACTTCGGTTACATCCCGGCTGCTCAGTACAACCAGCGCAAGGCCGTTGAGGACAAGGGCTACCAGGTCTTCCTCTGGCCCGGCAACACCATCACCTACCTGGCCCTGAACTTCTACGACAAGGCCCCCGGCTCGAAGTTCATCAAGCAGAAGTACATCCGCCAGGCCATGCAGGAGCTCATCGACCAGCCGACCCTGTCTGAGAAGATCTGGTCCGGCACCGCTTCCCCGACCTGTGGCCCCGTCCCCATGGCGGCTGACAAGGTCGGCACCACCGAGGGCTGCATCTACAAGTTCGATCCGGACGCCGCCAAGAAGCTCCTCGAGGACCACGGCTGGAAGATCAACCCCGACGGTGCCAGCACTTGCGAGAACCCCGGCACCGGAGACAACCAGTGCGGTGAGGGCATCGCAGCCGGCGACGCGCTGAACTTCAAGCTCGTCTCCCAGTCGGGCTTCGTCTCCACGCACCAGATGTTCGAAGAGATCATTTCCCAGTTCGGCAAGGTCGGCATCAAGATCGACATGAACGAGGTTCCCGATTCGGTCGGCGCCTCGCAGGCATGCGACGACGAGACCCCCTGTACGTGGGACATGTCCTTCTTCGGCTCCCAGACCTCGTGGGGCTTCCCGATCTATGCCTCCGGCGAGCGCCTCTTCGCCACTGACGCGCCCGTCAACCTCGGCCAGTACTCCAACCCCGAGGCCGACAAGCTGATCGAAGAGTCGACCCGCTCCTCCGAGCCCGACGCTCTCCAGGCATACAACGACTACCTCGCGGAGGACCTCCCCGTTCTGTGGATGCCCAACCCGTACTACCAGATCACTGCGGTGAAGAAGACGCTCAACCTGGGCGACATCGACGCCACCGGCGACACCTGGCCCGAGGATTGGTCGTGGTCGACCGAAGGTAAGTAGCCCTTCGCCTTGACGCCTCATGGGGCAGGCGCCCGCACCCGCACATACGGGCGCCTGCCCCCTTACTGTGGAGTTCGCAATGATCCAATTCATCCTCAAACGCCTCGGCCAGGCAGTCATCGTCGTCTTCCTGGTCACCATCATCACCTTCATCCTTCTCCAATCCCAGCCGGGCGGCGCAGCCCGAGCAGCCCTCGGTAAGGATGCGACCAAAGAACAGCTCGCGGCCTTCGACCACGAGAACGGATACGATCGCCCGATCCCCGAGCAGTACGTCAGCTACCTGAACAAAATTGCGCACGGCGACTTCGGATACTCCTACCAGCACAACCAGTCCGTGAACGACCTGCTGGCCGCCCGCCTGCCGCGCACCATCTTCCTGTCCCTCCTGTCCACCATCCTCGCCCTCATCGTCGCGATTCCCCTCGGCGTGTGGCAGGCAGTAAAAAGAAATAAAGCGCCTGACTACGTGGTCACGATCGCGTGTCTGCTCGCCTACTCGACCCCCATCTTCTTCGCGGGCCTTCTGCTGATCGTCCTCTTCTCCCAGGTGTGGCCCATCCTGCCCAACGATGCGCCGCAAGGCGAGGATCTCGCGGTCATGTGGGAGCAGTGGGATCACTTGATTCTGCCCGTGTGCGCCCTCTCGATTGGAACGATCGCCGCCTACGCGCGCTACGTGCGCTCCTCCATGGTGGACAACCTCAACGAGCAGTACGTGCGCACCGCCCGCGCGAAGGGCCTGTCGGAATTCCGCGTTGTCTTCGTCCACACCCTGCGCAACGCCATGTTCCCCGTCATCACGATGATCGGCCTGTACATCCCCGCGATGTTCT
>ERZ772986.83-NODE-83-length-56424-cov-27.222977_pt1 | contig 56424 bp, 51 predicted proteins | sample MGYA00511898_ERZ772986 | MGnify/ENA primary metagenome ERZ772986 (study PRJEB29015, sample SAMEA2737934) | human oral metagenome | biome: human oral; feature: human-associated habitat; material: dental | place: China | collected 2148 ... | reverse complement strand
GTGTGGCACGGTCCCCTCTGTGTTATCGGGTTGTGCGCCGACGCCAGTAGCCGATCAGGCCGACCGTTAGCGCGGGCGCCCACAGGGTCAGCATGGGCGCGTAGGCTCCGACCAAGACTGCAAGCTGCCAGCCGTTCATGCCATCCGAGGGTGTCGCTCCCTCGGCCAGGCCCAGCCAGACGGAGCCGACCCTGATCAGGAGGGTGGCGTTGATGTAGTAGAGCAGGGCGTTGCCAACCCCTCCGATCACGAGGGGCAATCCCCTGGGGATCTCGCGTCCACCGAGGAAGGGAAACCAGAGGGGAACGCGTTCGCCCCAGGGGTAGATAAGGCCCAGACCCAGGGTCCCAGCGAGGACCTGGATGGCCTCGAGACCCAGGACGTAGGCGATGGCCGAGGCGTTGGACCTGAAGAACTCTGCCTGGGAGAAGCCGAGGTCCACGCCGCAGAGCATCGCGATCCTCCACGCCACGGGTGCGAGGGCACTGATGAGGGCCGTCCAGCAGGCGATTCTCGCCCAACGCTGGGGTGGAAGCCCCGTGGTGGGGTCTTGCCCCGTCCGAGCGCGCATGCGTCACTCCCAGCGGAAGAAGCGCGCCGCGGCCGCGGCGCATACGGCGCCGAAGACGACCAGGACGAGAGCGGCCGCCCAGTGCTGGCCCCACCCGTCGCCCGCCCACAGGCCCTGCGTAAGGTAGGTGAGCTGGGTCATCGGCGAGTACTTCGCGATGGAGAGGATTCCGGGAGGCAGCATCGCGAGGGGAACCGCGGCGCCCGAGGTGAAGATCAGCGGGTACATGAGGATGTTGCCGAGCCCCTGGGCGGCGCCTACGTTGCGGAAGCGCCCGGCGATGAGGTATCCCACGGCCAGGAACGCCGCCAATCCCAGCATCGTCGCAGCCAGCGCGGAGATGAAAGCGCCGACCGATGCGGGTCGGACCCCGAAGCCGAGGATCGCGATGGCGTACATGGCGGCGAAGGACACCAGGCCGAGGACCAGCCGCGAGATGATGTCGGCCGCCAGGTAGAGGGCGGGGTTGAGTGGGGTTGCGCGGAAGCGCCGCAGTACGCCAGCTCCCCGCTGGGTCACCAGGTCGACGGGGACGATGATGAGAGCGGTGATCGCGATGACGATTCCGGGGAACGCCGTGAAGTTCGCCTCAAGGAATCCTTTCCCGCCGAACTCGGGAACCGGGTCGTTGCCGAAGATGAGTCCCATGCACCCGATGAACGCGGGGGCGAAGAGGACCATGAAGATGACGGAGACGGGTTCGCGGAGCGTGCGCAGAGCGGTGACGCGGCACAGTTGGATGAAGGTGGTCATGGCTCATGCCTCCTGACGCATGTCGCGGCCGGTGAGGGCGAGGAACACGTCCTCCAGGCCGGGGGAGCTTGTCTGGATGTTGGCGACCGTGGTGTCGGTGGCCTCGATGGCCTCAACGGCAGCCTGAGGGATGCCCGTGCCCGACCACAGCATCGAGACGGAGGTTCCGGCGATCATGACGTCGCTGATGCCGTCGATGCCCTCCAGGACGTTGGGGGCGATCTGACGGGATGTTCGCAGCTGGACCTTGGTGCCCTGCGCGATGGAGGCGATGAGCCCCGGCACGGTGTCGAGTGCGATGAGCCTTCCGGAGTCGATGACGGCGACTCGGTCGCACAGAGCCTCGGCCTCCTCCATGTAGTGGGTGGTCATGACCACCGTGGCGCCGCCCTGGCGGATGGAGCGTACGACGTCCCACATGGCCAGGCGCGCCTGGGGGTCGAGGGCGGTGGTTAGTTCGTCGAGGAAGACAAGTTCGGGTTTGCCCAGGAGTGCGAGCGCGATGAACACCCGTTGGCGCTGTCCTCCCGAGAGCTTGTCGACGTAGGAACGGCCCTTGGCGGCGATGCCTAGCTCTTCGAGGAGCTTGCCGGGGTCGGCGGGGTCGGTGTACATGGAGGCGAAGAGGGCCATCGCCTCGTTGACGGTGATCTTGGGCGGCAGGGCGGCGGTCTGCAGCTGGACGCCGATGCGTTCGTGCCATTGCCTGGTCGGGTGGGAGGGATCCTCTCCGAGGACGCTGATGTCGCCGCTCGTGGGTCGGCGCAGGCCCTCGAGGCATTCCATGAAGGTCGTCTTTCCCGCGCCGTTGGGGCCGACGATTCCGAAGATCTCGCCGGGCAGGACCTCCAGTGACACGGAGTCGACGGCAGTGAGGTCACCGTAGCGCTTGGTGACGTCCGATGCGCGGATTGCTGGGGTGGTCATGACTTCTCCTGAGGGTGTGGAGGGGGGTGGTTACGAGGCGGTGGTCTGGTCTTCGGGATCGTTGTCCGCCTCGGGGGGCGTGCCGCCCGCCATGGTTGTGCGCACGAGGGCGGCGATGGGGTTGGTGTCCGCGTGCTGGGCGAGGAGGATGGAGAGTGGGATGAGGGCGAGCCCCTGGGCGGGGTCGGTGAGGACGACCAGCTGGTCGCCGGGCTCGAGGCCGAGGGCCTTGCGCGCTTGGGCGGGGATGGAGACTTGTCCTCGGGTGCCAACGGTGACGGTTCCGAAGAATCCGCGTCCGCCGGGGCCGCTCAGTGAGGGGTTTCGCGGGGTCATGTTGTCAGCCTCCTTGTCGGATCAGATATAACATGCAAAACATGTATATATGAATTATCCGCTTCTTCGGAGAAGGCTGCAGGGGCTTGAGTGTGATGTGTGACACTCGACGTGGCTGTGTTGGGGCGCGGGCTGCCCCTCGGCAACGCTGCGTGGCGCGTGCGACCCCGGTGCTGCGGCAGTCACCTCGTGGCGGGATCCCCGGGACGCGCCCGACGCGCCCGAGGCGAGGCCAACCCCAAGAACAAGGTCGGCGTGCGTGCCCGAATTGGCCAGCCTGGATTCCTCGCCCGATGCGGAGGGGGACGCGGTGTCCTGCCGCGGGGAGGGGGACGCGCTAGGTGCGGGGGCGATCGGGAAGCGCAGCCTCGTCCACACCCGGCGATGATCGGAGGTCGGGAAAGGGTAGAGTCCGGTAAGGCGGAACGTCTCTTCCTCTCGCGTCGGCCAGAAGACCCTCGCCTCATCGACCTGAGTGCCGACGTTCGGCAGGACGTAGTCGATTCGCAGGTTGCCGGGCCGCGGGACGTCGCCGAAGTCGCCCGTGTCGTACTTCGGATCCGTCTTGTGAGTCAGGTTCGCCCCTCCCTGAATCTCCGACTCCTGGGCACCTCCGAGCGAGCTCGGCAGCGTGTCGACCACCCGGGGGCTGTCCAGAAGCTGATCGATGGCCCCCGGATACGAGTCGCCGTCGAGGGGGTCAGAGTTGTAGTCCCCGAGGATCACGAAGTTGGCATCGGTGGACAGGCTGCCCCTCACCCCGGCATCGTCGTACAGGTAGTCGGCCCGGTTCGCCACGTAGTCGGCCCACAGCCGGATCTCGTCGAAGTTGCGTCACTTGTTGCGCTGCTCGGCTCCGTCGAACGACGGCGGGGTCGGGTGTGCGGCCAGGACGTGGATCGTCGTGCCGTTAACGTCCACTGGCAGATCCACGTGTGTCTTGGACGACAGGGGGAAACGCTGAAGAACCTCCTCGGAGTACCAGCCGGTGCCGTCGGCGTTGGAGGGCAGCAGCGCGCCCGGCATATCCCTCCACAGGAAGTGCTGGAAGGTGCGAACCTGCTCCGCTTTGATGGGGTACTTGGAATAGACGACGAAGCCATACTGGCCCGGGAACTTTCCGAAACCCCATGCGTCGGCGGGGCCGGTCGTGGTCCCGTCCCCGTCCAGGTCGAAGCCGCTGGGCTCGCCCGTGTTCACTGGGCCCGACCAAGCATAGGGGTAGGACACCGGTTGCGCGCCGTTGTGCGGGACCTCAAGGTAGTTCGAGCGAAACAGGTCGACTGCCGCGCCGCTGGCATCGTAGTCGAACTCGTTGATGAGCAGGATATCGGGATCTACACGCTGGATGGTTTCCGCGACGTTGGATGCCTGGGCGTTGTGTGGGGTGGCAAGATCGTTGATGAGCTCACCGGGTGCCTCTCGGTTGAGGCTGGCGTTGAAGGTGGCGACCGTGAGGGAATCGGGCGTGACCGGCTGGGCTGAGTCGGCGAAGGCGGGGTCGGCCGACGCGAAGCAGAGGGACAGGGATAGGAGTGCCGCGATGGCGAGCGAGAGGGGTTTCATCATTGAATCTACTTCATCACCGTTGAGATGGATGTCACAAATGGTAGATCCTTGGGGGACAACAAACAAAGACGCGGTAGTGCCGCTAGGCCGGGGGCGCTAGCCTGGGTGTACCGGCGCGGCCGCGCTTGAACGACGCTGAATCGAGGTTGTCATGGTGTCAACGCTGTCCCTGGTGTGCATGGGCTTGACGGCCCTGGCTGCCGTCGTCCTACCCGTCGTCCTCGTCATCCTCGGCCGCCGCAGGTGGCACTTCTCGCTGTGGTCGTGCGCGGTCGGCGCGCTTGTCTTCGTCGTCGCGGTCCTGATCCTCGAATCGGCGACGCACTCGCTCGTTTTCGCTGCCGCGCCGATCCTGCGAAGCAATCGCGCCCTCTACGTGCTCTACGGATCGCTCGCCGCGGGAGTGTTCGAGGAACTTGGGAGGGTCTGTGGCTTTGCCGTGCTGCGCAGGAGCGGCCGCGGACCCGACGACGTTGGGCGCCCCATCGGGGCGGGCATCGGGCACGGAGGCATCGAGGCGATGGCGCTCGTGGGCGTCGCGATGATCTCCAGCATCGTGACCTCCGTGAGCATCATCAACGCGGGAGCCAGCGACGCCTTCCTCTCCCGCCTACCCGAATCCCAGCGCGACGCGGTTGCCCATCAACTCGAATCGCTGATCAGTACCCCCGCGCCGTTCTACCTGCTCAGCATTGGCGAACGCGCCATCGCCATCGCCTTGCACATCACCCTGTCGGTCCTGGTGTGGATGGCGTTCACCGCGCGTATCCGCCGCTGGTGGATCTTCGGGGCGATCCTCGCCCACGCCCTGGCAGACGTCGGTGCAGCCCTGTACCAGGTCGGGTTGCTGAGCGTGATCGCCGCGCAGGCCTGGGCGTTGGTCGTCACCGTTATACTCGCTGTGGCGGTGCGGCGGATATACCGGTCCGCCGAGCCTCCGAGACCTCGTGAGGGCGCCAAGGCCTCGTGAGGGCGCGGCGCGAGGACAGGGAAGGCAGGTCGCTCACGCGGGAATGTCGCGCACGCGGTAGGCGATCAGTCCTCCAGCGCAGCAAGCGATTCCAACCCCAAGCTGGACGGCCATGGGCAGCCAGTGGGTCGTTCCCCACGGATCGGCCACGTGCCCGAGAATGGAGAGGTCCTGCGCCCACTTTGGCAGGTCCATGAAGCCTCCGAAGATGCGAGCGAAAGAACTCCATGCGATGAGCGCCCACGCCAGGGAGCGCCACCGCGGGGCTGCTCCCACCAGGCCGGCGGTGAAACCAATCGCAGCCGAGAGGCCGGGAAGGTGACTCACGGCGAAGACGAACGCTCGGCCGGGAGCGTGCTCGTCGCTCAACTGCAGCGCCGTGGACGCGGCCATCGCCGCCCCCGAGGCGAGCAACAGCAGGAAGCCGACCGCTATCGCCTCCGCGAGCGCTGTGAGGAAGATACGCGTGCGTGAGACGCCGCACGCGATGGTGATCTCGGCGAGGCCATGCTCCTCTGAGGTGAAGAGGGCCAGGATACGTTGCACCGTTGCGACCGCCACGACGGAGGCCATCACGACGGTGAGCAGCATCGTGTACTGAACGATCGGCTCGGCCTGCGGGACCGCGACGTCGAGGTAGGCTGCGCTGGTCGGGGTGCTCTCGATCAGCTTCGTCAGCCCGCTGGCCATCGAACCAAAGAGGGAGCCGAGCAGCACGACGGCCAGCGCCCAGGCGGCCAGCCTGCGGGCGCCGAGGCGAGCGGCGAGGTCGGCCGCCCCTCGCAAGCGCCACCTTCGGCGCGACGCAGACCTTCCCGTGAGTATTCCAGCCAGGAGTTCACGGCGGGAGTGAAGGAACGCCGCTAGCGCCACCGCAGCCCCGATCGCAGCGGCGAAGACCGCGAAGGCCCACGCGTGCAGGCCGTCGAAGGGATTGACGATGTCGCGCCAGGCCGTTGGGCTGAGCCAACGAACCCACGCGAGCCCGGTCTTGTCTGCCAGGACGCGAAGAGCGAACGATGCCCCGAATATTGCCAGTCCCAGGCCTCGGGCCGTGGAGACGTCCGGAACCAGCTGGCAGAGGATCAATGAGATCGCGCAGAAGGCTAGGCCCTGCGCGGCGACAACTCCTCCGAACGCGATGGAACCGGGCAGGGGAGTCTGCCCGGCGGCGCTGTTCACGCCCACCAGAGACACCGTCATACCTGCCCCCGTGAGCGTCATGACGCCCAGGAGCCACAGTGCCGCCGATGCGAAGGGCGTCCAGCGCCCGGCGCCCGCTCCGAGCGCCACCTCGACGAGTCCCTCCTGCTCGTCGCGCCTGGCCAGCGCGGTTGTGAGCATGATCGCCATGATGGCTACCAGGTACAGGATGTAAGCGCCGTCGAGCCAGCTGACGAAGCTGCCGAGCTCCGCGCTGTTGGGAACGGGACCAAAGAGGAGGCTAACGCCGGGCGCGTTGCGCATCTGGGCAAGGAGCGCGCTGCGCTCAGCGGAAGAGGGGTAGAAACGCTCCAGGGCAATCGGGTGCAACAGGAGGAATGCCCACAGGGGCAACATCCAGGCGATTGCTTTCCACCTGTAGCGCCTGTTTGCCAGGGACAGATAGCGCGTGAGTCCTGTGACGGTACTCATTGCGGGGCTCCCGAGTGATCGCAGTAGTGGCTCATGAACAGGTCCTCCAAGCTTGTCGGTTCCACCTGGATGTCCGTGATTCCCAGCCCCGCGATCGCGGCAAGGACCTGGGGTACTTGGGACGAGGCAACGTGGGTCTCCAAGCGGGTGCTGGTCGTGCGCACGGGGGAATTAAGGGTGGACAGTCTCGCCTCCAGGTTCAAGCGCCGCTCATCGCCCCGCGCGATTCCAACGCGGATGGAGGTCTGGGCGAGGGAGCGCAGGCGCGCAAGATCGCCGCTTTCTACGGTGCGACCGTCCTTGATGATGGTGACGTGGGTGCACAGTTCCTGGACCTCGGCCAGGATGTGGCTCGACAGCAGGACGCTCTTGCCCTCGTCTGTGGCCTCCCTAATGGTCTCGGTAAAGACTCGCTCCATGAGAGGGTCAAGCCCCGATGTCGGCTCGTCGAGGATGAGGAGGTCGACGGGGGCCGACAGGGCCGCCACGAGCGCGACCTTCTGGGCGTTGCCCTTGGAGTAGGTGCGCACTCGCTTGGTGGGATCCAGGTCGAAGCGCTCGATCAGCTGATCCTCGCGTGCCCGGTCGCGTGAGCCGCGCAGTCCGGCAAGGGTGTCCAGCACCTGCCCGCCGGTGAGGGTTGGCCACAGGTTCACCGACCCTGGAACGTAGGCGAGGCGCCGGTTGATCTCGGAGGCACTGTGGGCGGGGTCCATCCCCATAACCCGAGCGTAGCCTGAGTCCGCTCTGTACATGCCGAGCAGCACTCGGATCGTCGTGGATTTTCCCGCACCGTTGGGGCCGAGAAAACCGTGGATCTGGCCCTTCGCGACCCCCAGGTTGAGGCCGTCCAAGGCCTTGACCCTCCCGAAGCTCTTGACGAGGCCCTTAGCCTCGATGAGTTCAGACAATGTCCCAGTCCTTTCCTGTTCTTTCCTCAAGTACCGGACCGAACTCTGGGTCTTCGCGAACGCGACGAAGCAACAGCTCGATGACTCGTCTCTGATCCGGCTCGGGGTAGCCAATCTTGGACAGACGGGCCACCCGTTTCCATAAGAGGTGTCCTGGCCCGCCACTGGGCAGGTCGCGTAGCATTGCCAGGGCGGTCGACCTGTTGCGCTCAAGGACTGCCCACTCGGTCTCCTCAAGTTCCTTGATGACGCGCTCCCTCTCCTCGTCGTCATAAGCATTGGGGTAGCGGTTGCGGTCGAGCTTGGCGAAGACGGTCAACATGCTCGCCACCGCTCGGTGGTCCTCGTCGCTGAGTCCGTCAATGAAAGGACCCAGCGAGGCCGGAATGAGTCCCGAGATCGCCAGCACCAAGACCATGCGCCGGTCCGTGTGCACGATGGGCAGGGTGGCCGGGTCCTCAACGAGGACCTCGATGCGATCGTAGAAACGTTCGAGGACGACCGGGAGGGGAGAGAACACCTCGCCGGAGCGCACCCTGGCGACGAGTTGGTCAATCCTGCTGCGCTGATCCTTCAAGACCTCGATGCGGGCATCGATCTGGGCGCGGGTCGCCAGCAGGTCCGCCTCGATGTCGGTGCTCCCCCCGGTGGGGTGTTCGGGGAGCATCTGGGCGATCTTGGCCAGGGGGACGCCAGATTCGGCCAGCCATCGAATTCGCAGCAGGCGGGCCAAGTGCTCGATTCCGTAGTCGCGGAGTCCTCGAACGATTGGGGGAACGGCGAGCAGACCGAGGCGGTGGTAGTAGCGCACCGTCCGCGTCGTCGTCCCCGCCAGGTCAGCCAGCTCTTTGACTCTCATGGGACCCATGGAACACTGTGACCCTACGTCGCTGTCAAGGGGGCGAGTGAAAGCCGACACTCGTTGCCGTCGGTACCCGCCCACGCACGATTTCCGGGGCATTGTCCGGGGCACGGCGCCATCCCTTATCGTCTTGATTATCATGGAGCTATGAAAACTGTGGTCGTCGGCGCTGGGATTTCCGGGCTCGCGTGCGCGGACGCGCTCGCTCGGAGCGGCGCGGACGTGGAGGTCTACGAGGCGAGCGGGCGAGCGGGTGGCCGCATTGAAACGGCGACGGTCGCCGATTGTCGGGTTGAGGTCGGTGCGAACTTCCTGTCGTCAACCTATCGCGTCATGCCGCGGATTGCGCAGCGCCTGGGGGTGCCGCTGCGTCCCATTCGTTCGCGCGCAGGACTCATCGTTGACTCGGCGGCGCTCACCTACGCTCCCTCCGCTTATTCGATGGTGCGCGCCGGAGTGATCGGCTGGGGCGACGCCGCCCGGGCGGGCTGGCAGCTGGTCCGTCAGTTACCGCGCCTCGCTAAAGCAAACCCGGCTGACCCCGCCCAGTGGCGCGACATCGACGTGCCCGCCGATGAATGGTGTTCCGCTCGCTTTGGTCAGGCCTTCACGCATGCGGTCATTGGTTCCTCGTTTCGGGGCTACTACTTCCAAGATCTCGCCGACACCTCGGCCTCCGCGGCGCTCGCCATGGTCTCCTACGGTGCGCGTCCCTTCGTGACGCTCACCGCGGATCCCGGGCTTGAAGCGATACCCCAGGCGCTCGCCTCGGGCCTGACCGTTCACTACGACGCTCGCGTTGCTCGCGTCGAACGCGACGAGGCCGGCGCGGCTGTGGTTCTTTCCAACGGGACAACGGTCGAGGCGGACCGGGTTGTCCTGGCGGTGCCGGCTCCCGCTGCGAGGATCCTCCTCGCGGATCCCTCCCCGCTCGAAGGGAGTCTCCTGTCCACCCCCTATAGTTCCGGGCTGCTGGCGGTCCTCGCGTGCAGGCGTCGTCTCGAGGAACGGGAGCTGGGGGGCGCCTACGGCCTGCTCTCGTCGCCCAGCCAGGACGGTCCGATCGCGGCGCTGTGCGTGGCGAGCCGCGCGGGGCACGCGGCGCCCGGCTCAGACGCCTTGACCGTCATGTTCGACGGGCGGGTCGCCGAGCGCTCGATCTCCGTGGGGGAACCCGACGGCGAGGTGATGACTCGGGCGGTCGCGGCGCTGTGCGAGCTTGCACCCTCCCTGGAGAACGCGGTTGACCGGGAAGCGAGTCGCGTCGTGAGGATCCCCGCGGCGATGCCGACCTGTCGGGTCGGCCGATCCACTCAGGTTGGGCGCTACCGCAGCGAGCGCGGTGGCTCGGTGATTCTGGCGGGTGACTACTTGGCGTTCCCGTGGTCGGACTCGGCTGCCCTGACGGGGCTGTGGGCCGCGAACTGTGCGAGGGTATCGGGCGAGCGCGACTGAGGAACATGCGGTTGCGCCGAGTCGAGCGTGCGCGGGTCATCGCGTGTTAGCAAGATCTGTGGGGCGGTAGCGGTTTGTGGTGCTGGCGATCGTAACTGGCGAAGCTGTCGTGGGCTGCGTAGGGATAGTTTGTCTCGTGCCGTCTGGTGGTCCATTGTCTCGCACCTGTGGTGCCTGAAGAATCCGGCTTCATAGCACACCGTGTTATTACCGACGATGAGCGTCGGATAATTCATCATGTTTGTCGATTGAATAGCCCCACGCATGTTGAAGAAAGTATGTCAGATAATCAATGCGGTGAAGGTGGCAGTGCAGGGTTGAAGGTACGCGTATGCGCATCAAAGGGAATTTGTAGTAACTATCCAAAAGAGTTGTCTGATACTAATTGGAACAAAATTGTAATGCGAACTTTAGGCGCGCCTCTGTTTAGTCGTCAGACGACTGTTTTGCGCTTTGAGAGCCACGTCTCAGTGATCTTAGAATGCAAAATGAGCAAACAATTGGACCCAGATCGTCCGCAATATAGGCGACGTTAACGCGTTCCGCGCCAGTATTGATATAGGTCGATTTTGGACGAGTGAGGTCCGGAATTCTGAGAAATAATTTGGGACCAAGGTCAGGACAGGGTGCAAGCCTTGTCAATAACATTGACAGTACAAGGTCCCGCGAGTGCTGCTGGTGACCACGCTTCATGGTTAACGGTGATCAGAATAGTGGCTCAATGTCGACAAAATCGAAGATTATCCATTCATCGATGAAGATCGAATGACGGCTGTGGGGCGATGTCAACAACCTGATATTCCAGCCCCTTGAATTCATGAAAGGTGGTCGCAGTGCTGAGCATGCTCACTCAGGAGCGTCACGCGAATGATCTGACGCCTTCCCATCGCTTCTTCCTGCTCGTTCTGGTCTCCATCGGCAGTTCCATCATCTACACCCCGTCTACCTGCAGTACGTCTTTGAGGACCCGTTGGGTAAGGCGCTGATTGCCTCGAGTACGGATGCCACCTCACGATTGAGGACGGTCCCGCCATAGTGGCGCACGATCTGACCCGCCTGGGTCTCATGATCATCGGCGACGCCGCGGGCTTCACCCTCAACGCGGGCCTGACCATCCGCGGCATGGACCTGGCGGCTGGCTCCGCGCTGGCGGCTGCCGAAGCCATCGAGAAGGCCTTCCAGACCATGGACTTTGGCCAGCAGTCGATGGACCAGTACCGCGTCCTGCTCGACACCAGCTTTGTCGGCAAGGACATGGCGACCTATGCGAAGGCCCCGGCCTTCCTGGAGCACCCGCGCATGTACAAGGACTACGGCAAGCTCGCCGCCGAGGTGTTCTATGGCATCTTCAACCATGACCTGACGCCGAGGCGCCACATCCGCAAGGTCGGACTCGACGCCCTCAAGGCGTCGGGCCTGAAGCTGACGCTGATCATGGGCGATGTCCTCGTGGGCATCCGCGCCCTGTGACGGGATTTCTGAAAGGAGGACGAGCAATGGCTCAATTCGTCATCGAGAGTGTCCCCGCCCGCCTGGCTGGGAACACCTACTACCTGGATGAGGAAGAATCCCACATCGAGGTCAATCAGGAACTCGCTCGCGCCACTGGCGCTGGCGCTCTGCTCGAGCGTGTCTGCCCGGCAAAGGTGTACTCGGTCGAGGCCGACGGCACCGTCGGCGTTGAGTACGCGGCGTGCCTCGAGTGCGGCACCTGCCTGGCCGTGGCACCGAAGGGTGTGCTCAAGTGGCACTACCCGCGCGGTAGCTTCGGCATCATGTTCCGCGAGGGCTGATTCAAACCCCACAAGGCGTGGCCGAGAGTTGTGCCTGTGGTGAGGCGGTGGGAGCGTTAAGCTCCCGCCGCCTCACCGTTTGTGTATGGAGGTGAAGTGTCGCTTAGTGCTCGATGTGCTCGTGGCGCGCGTGCTCGGGGCATTCGAGCTGGAACGTGGAGTGCGCGATAGGGAAGTGGTGGCACGCGCATTCGCCCAGCTCGTGGACGATCCGGTCGCGCGAGGGGCCGTCGGCCTCGTGCATGACGGTCACGTGCGCCGTGACGGTGACCAGGTGCGAGGAGACTGCGGCCACGTGCAGGTCGTGCACGTCGAGGACGCCGTCGACGCCCATCATGTGCGAGCGCAGCTTGGCCACGTCCACGCTGGCGGGTGCCTGCTCCATGAGGATCGCAACGGAGCGGCGCAGAAGCGTGAGCGCTCGCGGTGCCATGAGGACGGCGATCAGGAGTGATGCGATCGCGTCGGCGCGGGTCCACCCGAAGGCCCACTCGGCGCCGGCCGCGACGATGACCGCGAGGGACCCGAGCGCGTCGTTCGCGACCTCCAGGAACGCAGCGCGCATGTTGAGGCTCGCCTCGCGCCCGCCCGCGAGGATCACCAACGACGCGACGTTCGCGACCAGGCCGATGACGCCGACGAGGAGCATGGGGCCGGCCTCGACCTCGGGCGGGGATACCAGGCGCCACGCGCCCTCCCACGCGACCATAACGCAGATGACGAGGAGCATGCCGGCCTGCAGGGCGGCGGCCAAGACCTCGGAGCGCGCCCACCCCCACGTGTGCTTCTCGTCGCGCGGGCGCCGCATGAGGCGTGCAGCGACCAGCGCGATAACGAGGCCGGAGGCGTCCACGACCATGTGCCCCGCGTCTGCCGCCAGCGACAGGGAGCCCGACCAGAAAGCACCGACCAGCTCGGCGACAACGACGGCACCCGTGACCGCGAGCGCCCACCCCAGGCGCGCCGCAGACGCCGACGAATGGGAGTGATCGTGCGAGTGCGCGCCGTGCTCGGTGCCCGGAGAGTGCACGTGATTGTGGGAGTGGGCCACGGCCTCGTCGACGTGGGACGAGGCAGGGGCTGATTCCCGGGAGGGAGCGGGTTCGTGCAGGGCGGTGGGGTTGCTGTCGGACATATGCCCTACTCTACGGCGTGGTGGCATGAGTGCGGGAGAGCCTAACCTAACATGTATGTTGCAGATCACTGTTCGGCTGTCTCTTCTTGGGACTGGGTGCCCGGGTCGCAGTGTGACGGACGACGTATCCTAGGAGGCAGAGCGCGGGGAACCCCGCGACTGAAGGGCACACGCCCATAGGACTGTAAAGGAGTGCCACATCATGGCAGAACCTCGTATCGTCACCGTCACTGGCGCAGCCGGCAACATCGGCTACGCCCTCCTGTTCCGCATTGCTTCCGGCCAGCTGTTCGGCCCGGACGTGCCCGTCAAGCTGAACCTGCTGGAGATCCCGCAGGCCGTCAAGGCCGCCGAGGGCACCGCGATGGAACTCGACGACTGTGCGTTCCCGACCCTGGCCGGCGTTGAGATCTTCGACGACGTGAACCGTGCGTTCCAGGGCACCAACGTCGCGTACCTGGTGGGTGCCATGCCGCGCCGTAAGGGCATGGAGCGCGCCGACCTGCTCGAGGCCAACGCGGGCATCTTCGGCCCCCAGGGCAAGGCCATCAACGACGGTGCCGCCGACGACGTGCGCGTCCTCGTCGTGGGCAACCCTGCGAACACCAACGCCACCATCGCCCAGAACGCTGCGCCGGACGTCCCCGCGTCGCGCTTCACCGCGATGATGCGCTTGGACCACAACCGTGCGGTCGCGCAGCTCGCCCACAAGACCGGCGCCGCGAACGCCGACATTAAGGACGTCGTCGTGTGGGGTAACCACTCGGCCGACCAGTACCCGGACGTCTCCTACGCGACTGTCGCCGGTAAGCCCGCGACCGAGCTCGTGGACGAAGAGTGGCTGTCCAGCTACTACCGTCCCACCGTCGCCAAGCGCGGCGCCGCCATCATCGAGGCTCGTGGCGCTTCTTCGGCCGCCTCCGCTGCCAACGCCGCGATCGACCACATGTACTCCTGGATCCACGGCACTCCCGCCGGTGAGTGGGTCACCGCCGGTGTCATGTCCGACGGCACGCACTACGGCGTCCCCGCAGGCCTGAACTTCGGCTTCCCCGTCACCTCCGACGGTGGCGAGTGGCAGGTCGTCGACGGCCTCGAGATCTCCGACGCGACCCGCGCTGGAATCGACCACAACATCAAGGCCCTCCAGGAAGAGTACGACGCCGTCAAGGCGCTCGGCTTCATCAAGTGAGGCTACCGCCCTCGCGGCGTTTGGTGGGAAGGGCGCGCGCCCGGCTGATTGGCCGGGCGCGCACCCGCATGTATGGGGGCCGTGTGTTCGGTCGTGGGCTTGGCGTGCGCCCGCGCGCGGGGTTGTTGGGGCTTCCTCTGTGAGTGTGGCGCGGTCGCAGCGCTTCGGCGACTTGCGGTAGTACCGCGTGATGGAGGGATTCATTAGATGCAGCAGCAATGCACTAGATGGCAAGGCATTGCACTGTTTACTATCCAGTGCAATGCTGCGCTAAGTAGTGCAATGCCACTGAGCAACAAGCCCATGCGCGGCGCGGCCTACCCCATTGCTGCTCCAATGAGATTCCAGCCGAGCTATGTTGGGCAGCCCTGCACCGGTGAGAGAGCATGACACCAGCTAGGGAGCATTGCACTAGCTCCGAGCTGGTGTAATGCCCCGCTAAGTGGTGTCACACCACTTAGAAACAAGCATCATTGCGGCCTGATGGCTACTACGCGTTGGTGAGGACTATGTGAGCGGCTGCGGGTCAGTGAAATGGTGCGTAGTGTCGGACCCGTTGGCGGGGGCCGAGCTGTCCCTGACGTGTATCCGCGCTGTCGCTTGTTGCCGATGGGTCGTGCTCCTCATCAGTGACGATTCACCCGTTCTGATCGGGTGCAATGCCCACTGATCGGGTGTAATGCTCCATAACGGGTGCAGTACCGCGAAATCGCATGCAATTCCTACGACAGCATTTCAGAATTTGAAACCGAACCGTTGGAATCATGCGGTTTCTGATGTGTTGTCGATCTGTGTCGGCGGGGAATTGCATGCGAAAGTGTGGGGGACGCATCTGCGTCTGACTGGGCTTTACGGCCTCGAGGTGCTGTCGTGTCGTGACTCTTTGATCCAGTCATAGGCGATGCGCTGCGTACCGTTGGCTACAGTGATCGTGCCGCACTCGCGGAATCCAAAGGATTCGAGTGCGCGCCGCATTGGTGCGTTGTTCTTATGTGTGTCGCAGCGTAGGTATTCCGCGCGCTCTGCTGCGAACGTGAAGATCGCCCGAGCGACACCTTGTCCTCGCACCGCGGCCATGCGGTGAATGACGTGGTAGTCGGCATCGGAATGCCATGCGCCGTCGATCTCGGCATAGGTTTCGTCCGGCCCTGGAGCGAGGGTGAAGACAGCAAGCGGCCCCTCATCGTCGGACACAAGGAAACAGTGTCCGCGTGCGATGTCTTCTTCAGCGTCAATGCGGCCTGGATACCCCTTAGGCCACTGTGTCGCATTCCCATTCGCCTGCATGAACGCCCGAGCGTGCGCGTACACGCCCTCGATGAACTCGAGGTCATCAGGAGAGGCGATTCGAATCTGCACGTGTCAATGATAGGTGCCTCCGACAGTACGTTTGTTACCCGCCTGCTAGTCCCGATGGGGCAGTGTGGGCTTCGAGCTCGTGAAACGCGCGTGAAACTGTCATGGTCCCGCCCGCAACAACGCAACAACAGCCCGCAACCCCGTGGCATCTCCCGCAAACCCTGCCCCTGCCTCGTTCGTGGGTATGAACCTGGCTAGACTGGCCCCTATGACTGAAAACGCGCAGCTTGTTGTGACCCTGTCCTGCCCGGACCGCCCCGGAATCGTGCACGCCGTGACCGGCGTGATCGGCGGGGCCGGTGGCAACGTCATCCAGTCCCAGCAGTTCGGCGACTCCGACACGGGTACCTTCTTCATGCGTGTCGAGGTGGACTCCCCGCAGGGGCGCGCCCCGATCGACGAGGGCCTCGCCCGCGTCGCCGAAGAATTCGGCGCCACCTACCGCGTTGACGATCTGGGCCGCAAGCTGCGCACCATCATCATGGTCTCGCGCGAGGGCCACTGCCTCACTGATCTCCTGTATCGCCAGCAAACCCAGGGTCTGCCCATCGACGTGATCGCGGTCGTTGGCAATCACCCGGACCTGGCGCCCGTCGCCCAGTTCTACGGCGTCCCCTTCCTCAACATCCCCGTCACGAAGGACACGAAGGCTCAGGCGGAGCGCCAGCTCCTCGACCTCATCGCCTCCGAGGATGTCGAGCTCGTCGTCCTGGCGCGCTACATGCAGATCCTCTCCGACGAGGTCTGCCGCGCCATGCAGGGCCGCGTCATCAACATCCACCACTCCTTCCTGCCCTCCTTCAAGGGTGCGCGCCCCTACGCGCAGGCTCACGATCGCGGCGTCAAGCTGATCGGCGCGACTGCCCACTACGTGACCGCCGACCTGGACGAGGGCCCGATCATCGAGCAGGACGTCACCCGCGTCTCCCACGCCGACTCCACGCCCGACATGGTGGCCCTCGGCCAGGATGTGGAGCGCCGCGTCCTCGCCCAGGCCGTCCGCTTTCACGCGGAGCACCGCGTCCTCATGAACGGCAACCGAACGGTCGTCTTCTCGCGCTGAGGTCCGCTCAAAGGGACGTCCACGAGGCCGGGATGGACGGCGAACTTGCCCATCACGCGGGGTTCGTACTGAGCGACCTCGCTGGGGAGCGGGGGCGCGGGCCCACGAGGGACATGTCGCCACGCAGGATGTTGAACAGCTGGGGCAGCTCGTCGATCGACATCTTGCGCAGGAAGGTTCCGATGCGCGTAATGCGCGGATCGTTGGCCATTTTAAACATGACAGAATTTTCGCCGAGGAGTCGGCCTCGTTGGCCTCCATGAGGGAGACCTTGAGCTCTTCGGCATCCACGCGCATGGTGCGGAACTTCAACATGGTAATAAGCTTGCCGTTGAGGCCAATGCGCTCCTGAGTGAAGAAAGCGGGGCCGCCGTCGTTCAGGCGCACCATCGCAACGACGATGATCGACAGCGAAGTCAGTGGGATAATGCTGAAAAAAGCTGCGAAAATGTCGCACATTCGTTCGATGGTGTTGTCGGTGGAGGTGGCAAGATCCGACGCGTGCTCGAATGTGAGAGCCGTGGATGCGGCTCGTGCGGTGGGCTTCGTCAAACTTGTCATCTGTGCGCATTCCGTCTACTTCATTAAACTAAAATACTGCATGTCGGTTAGAGGAGGTAAATTCACTCTAGACTGCTGTCCGTACTGGGTAAATGTCCCTGGTGTAACTCAGTTACCGTTAGGTGTTAACCCTAGTCTGTTCATATGGTTAGCTTGGTTGCTAACCAAAGGGTTAAGTGCAAGCGAAAAAAGGCTGTGATTTCGTGCACCTGGCGAGTTGTGCGCGTGCGATCGGAAAGCGCCGTGACCGCCTGGTAGCGTGCTGACGCCTTGGCAGAATGCGTAGAAATCCGCCGAGAGATAAACTGATGAGCGTGTCGTGACTGGCGAATAGGTGGGCCACCACCGGGGAGCGACGCGTCGGCATCGATAGCCGCCCGCCTGGGCTAGAGGCCACTGCCAACCATCATCGGATGATCAATAGGAGAACCCCATGGATTCCCTCAACGACATGACGCTGGCCCAGCTGGATCCTGAGATTCAGGCCGTTCTGGACTCCGAGCTTGGCCGCCAGCGTGAGACCCTCGAGATGATCGCCTCGGAGAACTTCGTGCCGCGCGCAGTCCTCGAGGCACAGGGCTCGGTCCTGACCAACAAGTACGCCGAGGGCTACCCGGGCCGCCGCTACTACGGCGGATGCGAGTTTGTGGACGTCGCGGAGTCTCTCGCCATCGAACGCGCGAAGCAGGTCTTCGGTGGTGACTACGTGAACGTTCAGCCCCACGCGGGCGCGCAGGCCAACGCCGCTGCGCTCATGGCGATGGCGAACGTCGGCGACCCGATCCTCGGCCTGTCCCTGGCCCACGGCGGTCACCTGACCCACGGCATGCGGCTGAACTTCTCGGGCAAGCACTACAAGGCAGTCGCCTACGAGGTCGATCGTGAGACCATGCGCATCGAGCCTGACAAGGTCCGTGAGGCGGCACTCGCGGAGCGCCCGCGCGTGATCATCGTCGGCTGGTCGGCCTACCCGCGTCACCTCGACTTCCAGGCCTTCCGCGACATCGCAGACGAGGTTGGCGCCGCCCTCTGGGTGGATATGGCGCACTTCGCCGGCCTCGTCGCCGCGGGCCTGCACCCGAACCCCGTTCCCTTCGCCGACGTCGTGACGACGACGGTCCACAAGACCCTGGGCGGGCCTCGTTCCGGCATGATCCTGTCCTCGCGCGGCGAGCAGTGGGGCAAGAAGCTGAACTCTTCAGTGTTCCCCGGCCAGCAGGGCGGCCCCCTCATGCATGTGATCGCCGCGAAGGCTATCGCCATGAAGGTCGCGCAGACCGAGGAGTTCAAGGATCGCCAGCGCCGCACCCTCGAGGGCGCGCAGATCCTCGCGGAGCGCCTGGGCGCGGATGACGCGAAGAACGCGGGTATCAAGCTGGTCACCGGTGGCACCGACGTCCACCTGGTCCTCGTTGACCTCGTCGAGTCGGAGCTCAACGGCCAGCAGGCCGAGGATCTCCTGCACGAGGTCGGCATCACCGTCAACCGCAACGCGGTCCCCTTCGACCCGCGTCCGCCGGCCGTCACCTCGGGCCTGCGCATCGGCACCCCCGCCCTCGCGACGCGCGGTTTCGACGCCGAGGACTTCGCCGAGGTCGCGGACATCATCGGTACGACCCTGTCGCAGGGCGCGTCCGGCGGCAACGTTGAGGTGGACGCCCTGCGCGCCCGCGTCAAGAAGCTGACGGACAAGCACCCGCTCTACGCCGGGCTCTGATCGTGAGGGCTCCCTGGGAAGGCCCCGCAGGGGTCCTGGACGGAAAGGCGACGGCTGCCGCGATCAAGGCGGAGCTGAAGGAACGCGTCGATCGTCTGTGCGAGGCCGGGGTCGTCCCGGGCCTCGGCACGATCCTCGTGGGCGAAGACCCCGGGTCCGTCGCCTACGTCGCCGGCAAGCACCGTGACTGTGCGGAAATCGGCGCTGAGTCGATCCGCGTGGACCTGCCTGCCGACGCCACGCAGGAGCAGGTGGAGGCTGCGATTGATCGGCTCAACGCGGACCCTGCCTGCACGGGCTACATCGTGCAGCTGCCGCTGCCTCGCGGGATCGACACGAACGCCGTTCTGGAGCGCATCGACCCGGCGAAGGACGCGGACGGCCTGCATCCGATGAACCTCGGGCGCCTCGTCCTGCGGGGTTCGGGTCCTATCGATTCGCCGCTTCCGTGCACGCCGCGCGCGGTCATTGAACTCATGGAACGCCATGGGATCGATCTGGCCGGTAAGAACGTGTGTGTCGTTGGTCGAGGTGTGACCGTGGGGCGTTCGATTGGCCTGCTGCTCATGCGCAAGGAAGTGAACGCGACGGTTGATGTCTGCCACACGGGCACGACCGACCTGGCTGATCACGTGCGTCGTGCGGACGTCATCGTGGCCGCGGCGGGATCCGCTGGGATCATCACGCGCGACATGGTGGCGCCCGGTGCGGTCGTCCTTGACGTCGGCGTGAGTCGGGTGCAGGGCGAGGATGGCAAGGCTCGTCTCATGGGCGACGTCGCTGACGGCGTGGATGAGGTGGCCAGCTGGCTCAGCCCCAATCCGGGCGGCGTCGGCCCGATGACGCGAGCCCTCCTCGTGACGAACGTCGTCGAGGCGGCTGAACGTCAGGCGGGAATCAGCGCGAACTGACTCGCGGTGCGCGGCCTCGGCAAACGTGGAGGTCGCGCGCGAACGCAACGGAGGCGCGGTGAGGATATCCATTCCTCTCCGCGCCTCCTCGTTCCTCTAGACTGAAGAAAACTCGCGTAAGGAGAAAATGATGACCCTGACGGTGACGACCGTAAACCTTAATGGCATCCGCGCTGCCCACAAGCGTGGCTTCCTCGACTGGCTCGAGGGGAGCGACACGGACGTGCTGCTCATGCAGGAGGTGCGCGCGCCCGAGGAGATCTCCCGCGAGATCATGGGCGATGCCTGGGAGAGCGTGTGGGTTCCGTGCCGCATCAAGGGGCGTGCGGGCGTGGGCGTGGCTGTGCGACGCGGGCGTGCGAGCCTGGAGGGCGAGCCTCGTCTGGTCCTCGACGACGTGGAGACGGACGTGGATTCCGGTCGCTGGCTCGAAGCCATCGTGCGCTCCGAGGGCGGGGAGACCCTGGTGCGAGTCGTCTCGGCGTACTTCCACTCGGGCGAGAAGGATACGCCCAAGCAGGAGGCGAAGATGGCGCACCTACCGCGCATTGGCGCGCGCATGGCCGAGCTGCTCGCCGAGGAGACTGTTGGGGGGATCTCGTCGCTCGTGTGCGGCGACTTTAACGTCGTGCGCTGCGAGGCCGACATCAAGAACTGGAAGCCGAACCACAACAAGCGCGCCGGCGTCCTCGATGAGGAGATTGCCTTCCTCAACCAGTGGGTGGACGAGGGGTGGCGCGACACTGTGCGTGACCTGGCCGGCGACGTACAGGGGCCGTACTCGTGGTGGTCGTGGCGCGGCCAGGCCTTCGTCAACAACGCGGGCTGGCGCATCGACTATCAGTATGCGACGCCGGCCCTGGGGGAGCGTGCACGCTCCTTCGAGATTGACCGCGCCGACGAGTATGCGGAGCGTTTCTCAGATCACGCGCCGGTCTCGGTAACCTACGAGATCTGACGTTTCATCGACGAGGCCGTGGCCGCCTGGGACCATCGGGTTCCCGGGCCACGGCCTTTCGTGTCTGCGGGTGGCCCGTGGCCTGGTCTGTGGCCTGTGGCACCGTTTCCCAAAATTTCGCATGCAATTCGATTGGTTGAAGGTTCAGTAAAGTCTGAAAACGTTGCAATTCCAACGCTTCGATTTCAAGAATTTAAGTAGTCGGAGGGGAATTGCATGCGACATTGGGAGCCAGTTGTGGAGGGGGATATAGGGAGTGTCGATCTTGCACGGCTGCGCGCAGTAGTCAGAGCGCGTCGGCGTGGAGGGCGCCGGTGGGCCCGACGGCACCCGGAACGTCAGCGTGTGAAAGCTTGGCAGGCAGGAAATCAGTGCCCTGAGGCGTCGAAATCGAAGAGCGCCATCGATGAATAGATGCCGGATGGATCGATGCGGTCCAGGCGGAAGCCGGGGACGATCCACGAGGCCTCGACAGTTGCGCCGATGTCGAGGGCGAGGTCCAAGGCGATGTCGTCGACGTCTTGCGCCAGTGTGACGTGCGGGTGATAGGGGAAACGTGTTTCGTGGTCGAGGGGGCCTGAACGGATCTCCTCGGCAAGGTCGGTGCAGTCGGATGCGCCTTCGGCGAGCGTCATGAATGCGACGTTGGAGACGGGGCGGAAGGAGTCCGTGCCGGACAGGGTGATGCGGAATGGGGAATGCCGCGAGGCGATGGAGCGCAAGTGGTCGATGACCTCAGCTCGCGCGTCACGGGCAACGGGCGTCGGGGGCATCAGCGTAATGTGCGCGGGGATGCGAGAGCCGGCGAGGTCGCCGAGGCGTAGTCGCAGGTCAGTGAGCTGGGTGACCCAGGGTTCGGGGATCGCGACGACGACGCCGAGCCATTCCTGGCCGGGGAGTCGTTGGGGGAGGAACATGGGGCCTACCTGTGTCGCGGTTGTTATGTCTTCACTGTACCGGGGCGTGCGCGATGAGGCCGCAGCGCTTGAATGGTGTGAGGGCGTTCACGTAGCTTTGAGGGAGTGAGACCAAGGAGGATCTTGTGAGTGATCTCGTGTGGGCCGACGCCGCTACTCCCGAAGAAGGCGCAGACCAGGCAGTAAATCTGTTCTGTGACGCGTTTGGATATGAGCCTCGGGGCGTGTGGAGCGCGCCCGGGCGCGTCAATATCATCGGTGAGCACGTGGATTACAACGGCGGGCCGTGCCTGCCGATTGCACTCCCGCACCGTGCCTACGTGGCCCTGGCGCCGCGCGCGGATCGGACGATTCGCCTGATTTCGCCGCAGACGCGCGAGGCGATTGACGTGCTCGATCTCGATGTGATCGGCCCGAAGGGGACCCCCGGCGAGGTGACGAATCATTGGACCGCGTACCTTGCGGGTGTCGCGTGGGCACTCGAGCAAGCCGGGTACGGGCCCCTGCCCGGTTTTGATGCGGCCCTGTGGTCGTGCGTGCCGCTGGGTGGTGGCCTCTCGTCGAGCGCCGCGCTCGAGTGTGCGACCGCGGTTGCCCTTGACGAGGTGTGCTCCCTGGGACTCGCCGGCACGGTCGAGAACCCCAACGACGAGGGGCGTAAGGTCCTCGTGGACGCCGCGCGCGTCGCGGAAAACCAGGTGGCGGGCGCGAATACCGGAGGCCTGGACCAGACGGCCTCCCTGCGCTGCCGCGAAGGCCACGCGCTGGCCCTTGACTGTCGCGACATGTCGACGCGCCAGGTTCCCTTTGACCTGGGTGCGGTCGGCCTCGAGCTCCTCGTCATTGACACGCGGGCCAAGCATTCGCTGGCGGACGGCCAGTACGGCTCGCGCCGCGCGGACTGTGAGGAGTCTGCGCGCATCCTGGGGGTGGACCGGCTCGTGGATGTGACCGACCTGGACGAGGCCACGGCGGCCCTGGGCAACGAGCGTTTGGCTGCGCGTGTGCGCCACGTCGTCTCCGAGATTGCGCGTACGCGCGCGTTTATCGAGCTTCTCGATGAGGTGCCCCTGGAGGACACGCGTCTGGCGGTCGCGGGCGCGCTCCTCAATGATTCGCATGACTCGCTGCGTGACGACTACGAAGTGTCCTGTGAGGAACTGGATGTGGCCGTGGAGGCGGCTCGCGCGGCGGGCGCTCATGGTGCTCGCATGACGGGTGGTGGCTTCGGTGGCAGCGTGATCGCGCTCGTCGACGCGCACGCTGTGGAGGGGGTGGCGCGAGCTGTCGGAGCCGCCTATACCCAGCGGGGATGGGAGCCTCTGCACTTCATCCGATCCCTCCCGGGAGCGCCAGCTGGACGCCTCGGCTGAGCGATCTGTGACAAACCGAGGGGCCGGTGCTTCAGCATTTGAAGCACCGGCCCCGGCCTCGTTACACTGAGAGGCAGGACAAACGAGGGAAGGACACTTCGATGGGGATCAGCAAACGAGCGTGGCAGGTAGCGGGCGCGGCGGCCGGCGGCGCGAGCCTCTTCGGCGGTGGCCTGGCGATCGGACGCCTCCTGCGCTTGGATTCCCAGCGCGGTGACTACCGCAAGGCCTGGGAGGACCACAACCTGGCAACTCTGGATCGCCTCCGCGAGTGTGATGAGAATCCTGAGGGCGAGCGTCCCTACCTCATCGTCTCCCTCGGCGATTCGTCCGTGCAGGGAATGGGGGCCTCGCGCATCACCGAGTCCTACCCGGCACGCCTCGCCTCGGCCATCAACGCCCAGCTGGACCGCGAGGTCCTGCTGCTCAACCTCTCCCTATCGGGCGCGACGATCGAGTCTGTCGAACTCACCCAGATCCCGCAGATGCGAGGCCTGGGCCTCCTGGATGGCCCCTACAGCCCCGACCTGGTCACGCTGACCATCGGCGGCAACGACGTGATGACCGAGGACATGGCACCCGGACAGTTCGAGGAGCGCCTGCGCCGCGTTCTCGCCTCCCTGCCTGCTGACGCCCTGGTTTCCACCATTCCGTCTTTCGGCATCATGCCGCAGGAAAGCCGCGCGCAGGACATGTCCGACCGCATCGGTGCCTCGGTTGCCGACAGCGCCGCCCACCTGGTTGATCTGCGTTCTCTTACCCAGGAATACTCGCTGCCGACCTACACCTTCACCTACCACGCGGCGGACTTCTTCCACCCCAATTCGGCGGCCTACGCCAAGTGGGCGCAGCTCTTCGCCGACGCGTGGGCCGAGTCTCGACGTGAGGCAGCCCCCGTTGTCGAGGACGCTCCCCAGTGGGACATGCTCTCGGCGCGGGTGGCACAATCGGAGTATGACGACTGACGGACCGTGGCTCGTCGTCGGGTTAGGTAACCCCGGCGCGCAGTATGCCTCCACTCGACACAATGTCGGGTACTTGACCCTCGACGTGCTTGCCTCGCGCGGCGGTGCGACCCTGACGTCGCATCGTTCGCGCACGCACACCGCCGACGTGCGCTTGGGGATCGGCCCCGGCGGAGTGCCCGGTCCCCGCGTGGTCCTGGCCCGCTCCGACAGCTACATGAACACGTCCGGCGGGCCGATCAGCGCGCTCGCATCCTTCCTGAAGATCCCGCCCTCGCGTATCCTCGTCATCCACGACGACATGGATCTGCCCGCGCACATGCTGCGTCTCAAGGTCGGTGGGGGAGAAGGCGGCCATAACGGCCTGAAGTCCCTCAGCCAACATCTGGGCACGCGCGACTACGCCCGCCTGCGCATCGGCGTGGGGCGCCCGCCGGGGCGCATGGACCCCGCTGACTACGTTCTGGGGGCCCTGCCCACTAAGGAGCGCCCCGACTGGGACGTCACCTTCGAGCAGGCCGCTGACGTCGTCGAGGACATCGTCACCAAGGGATTCGCCCCCACCCAGATGGCCCTGCACACCGGGGCCTGATCGAGGCGGCGCCCTCGGGCGTCGCCGCGTACTCTCACCGCGAAAGGCAGCGCGTGCTACTCACCGGACTCCTCCCGGATATCTCCACTGATCCCGCGATCGAGACGGCCACCGACTCCATCGAGACGGGCCGTTCGGGCACGATCGTCGCTCCCGTTGGCATCAGGCCACCCCTCCTCGCGGCCGTCGCTTCGCGCGCGGCCACGCCGCTCGTCGTCCTCACGGCCACCGGGCGCGACGCCGAGTCGCTGACCAACGCCCTGGCCTCGTGGATCCCGGGCGTGGCCATGCTGCCCGCGTGGGAGACCCTGCCGCACGAGCGTCTGTCGCCCCAGGTCGACACGATGGCGCGTCGCATCGCGGTCTTGCGCCGCCTCGTCCACCCCATCGAAGGGGACGAGAGCGCGGGCCCGCTGTCCGTCCTCGTCGTGCCGATCCGCGCCTTCCTCCAGCCGATCATCTCAGGCCTGGCGGACCTCGAACCCGTGCGCGTGCGCACCGGCGACATCCTCGACCTCACCGACGTGACGAACCGACTGGCCGAGCTCGGCTACGAGCGCGTCGACATGGTCGAAGGACGCGGTCAGATGAGCGTGCGCGGCGGCATTCTCGACGTCTTCCCGCCCCAGGAGCCCCACCCGCTGCGCGTCGAACTGTGGGGCGACGAAGTTGACGACATCCGCGCCTTCTCCGTCTCTGACCAGCGAACCCTCGGCGAGGCCACCAACGGTCTGTGGGCTGTGCCCTGCCGTGAGCTCCTCCTCACCCAGGCTGTGCGCGCCCGCGCTCGCGAGGCCGCCGACCGCCTGCCCGGCGCCGCTGAGATGCTGACCCTCGCCGCCGAAGGGATCGCAGCCCCCGGCATCGAATCCCTCGCCCCGATTCTGGTCAGCGGCATGCAGTCCCTCCTCGACCTGCTGCCCGCCGGGTCGCCGATCTTCGCCTCCGACCCCGAGCGCATCCGTGCGCGCGCCGCCGACCTCGTCGCCACGACCGAGGAGTTCCTCGCCGCCGCGTGGAGCGCCGCCGCAGGGGGAGGCGATACCCCGCTCGAGGCATCCAAAGCCTCGTTCCTCGACCTGAGCGAGCTGTGGGGGAGCGGCACGCGCCCCTGGTGGGAGCTCACCGATCTGCCTCCCGCCGACCTCGCCTCCGCGATCGACGAGGCCGAGGCCGACTCCCCGTCAGCGGACGGCCCCGCGCCCGTCGTCGTCTCGCCCACCCTCATGCGCGTGGGCGCCCGCGACGTGCACCCCTACCGCGGAGACTTCGCCCGCGCCGCCGCAGACCTCACCGACCTGGCCCGAGGCGGCTGGCGCATCGTCGTCACCACCGAAGGCCCCGGCCCGGGCAGGCGCATCCGCTCCATCCTCACCGACGCCTCGTGCCCGGCCGCGCTCGCGGACAACGTGGAAGCGCGCCCCGACCCCGGCCTCGTGACGATTACGACCGCGCAGGCGGGCGTCGGATTCGTCGCACCCCACCTCAAGATCGCGATCCTCACCGAAGGCGATCTCACCGGGCGCGCGGGAGCATCCACGCGCGACATGCGACGCATGCCCTCGCGCAGACGCAAGGGCGTGGACCCGCTCACCCTGCATCCAGGGGACTACATCGTCCACGACCAGCACGGTATCGGACGCTTCATCGAGCTGGTCTCCCGCACAATCGGGCGCGGAGACGCGGCATCGACGCGCGACTATCTCGTCATCGAATACGCGCCCTCCAAGCGCGGCCAGCCCGCCGACCGGCTCTTCGTGCCCACCGACGCGCTCGACCAGATCTCGAAGTACACCGGATCCGACGAGCCGTCCCTGACCAAGATGGGCGGCGCCGACTGGGCCAAGACCAAGGCTCGCGCGAAGAAGGCCGTCAACGAGGTCGCCAAGGAACTCATCCGCCTGTACGCGGTGCGTCAGCAGACCAAGGGCCACGCCTTCGGCCCCGACACCCCCTGGCAGCGCGAACTTGAGGACGCTTTCCCCTACGTTGAGACCCCCGACCAGCTCGTCACCATCGACGAGGTCAAGGCCGACATGGAAAAGCCTGTCCCCATGGACCGCCTGCTCACCGGAGACGTCGGCTACGGCAAGACCGAGATCGCCGTGCGCGCCGCCTTCAAGGCCATCCAGGACGGCTACCAGGCCGCTGTCCTCGTGCCCACGACCCTGTTGGTCACCCAGCACGCGGAGACCTTCGCCGAGCGCTACGCCGGGTTCCCCGTGCGCATCGGTACGCTCTCGCGTTTCTCGACCCCGAAGGAAACCGAGGAGGTCAAGGCGGGGCTGGCCTCGGGCGAAGTGGACCTGGTCATTGGCACCCATTCGCTGCTGACCGGCACCGTCTCCTTCAAGAAGCTCGGCCTGGTCATCATCGACGAGGAGCAGCGCTTCGGCGTCGAACACAAGGAGACCCTCAAGGCCCTGCGCACCGACGTGGACGTCCTGTCCATGTCCGCCACCCCCATCCCGCGTACCCTCGAAATGGCGATCTCCGGCATCCGCGAGATGTCGATTCTCCAGACCCCGCCCGAGGAACGACAGCCCGTCCTCACCTTCGTCGGCGCCTACACGGATGCCCAGGTCAGCGCCGCGATCCGCCGCGAGCTCCTGCGCGACGGTCAGGTCTTCTACGTGCACAACCGGGTTGACTCGATTGCCTCGGTCGCAGCCCACATCGCCGAGCTGGTCCCCGAGGCCCGGGTGCGTACCGCCCACGGCAAGATGAACGAGCACCAGCTTGAGGCCGTCATCCAGGACTTCTGGAATCACGAGTTCGATGTCCTCGTGTGCACGACCATCGTCGAAACCGGCCTGGACATCTCCAACGCGAATACGCTCATCGTGGACCGCGCCGACACCTTTGGCCTGTCTCAGCTCCACCAGCTGCGCGGGCGCGTCGGACGAGGCCGCGAACGTGCCTACGCGTACTTCTTCTACCCCGGCGACAAGGCGCTCACCGAAACCGCGCACGAGCGCCTGAAGACGATCGCCGCGAACACCGAGCTGGGTGCAGGCCTGGCCGTCGCCCAGCGCGACCTTGAGATCCGAGGCGCCGGAAACCTCCTGGGAGGGGCCCAGTCGGGCCACGTCGAGGGCGTCGGATTCGACCTCTACGTGCGCATGGTCTCCGACGCGGTTGCCGCCTACCGAGGCGACGCCCCCGCCGAGAAGACGGACGTGCGCATGGACCTCCAGGTCGACGCGCACATCCCCGATGGCTACGTGGGCGGCGAACGCCTGCGCCTCGAGGTGTACGCGAAGATCGCGGCTATTGCCACACCCGAACAGGAAGCGGACGTGCGTGAGGAACTCGTCGACCGCTACGGTCCCATCCCGCCCCAGGTCGACCTGCTCTTCTCGGTCGCCAGGCTACGCGAGATCGTGCGCCGGGCAGGCATCACCGAGGTCGTCACGCAGGGCAAGTACCTGCGTGTCTCCCCGGTCGAGCTGCGTGATTCCCAGATCATGCGCCTCAAGCGCCTGTACCCCGGAACCGTTATCAAGGCCGCGGTGCGCCAGGTCCTCGTGCCGCTGCCGCTCACGTCGCGTGTCGGCGGGTCCCCGCTCACCGACGGTCCGCTCCTAGAGTGGGTGGAGACTCTGGTGACCAAGATTCTTGTGCCTTTTGGCGAGTAGTGCCTGTGGTGGAATACACTGGTCCTATTGCGTCGCAACACATCTGAGGAAGGAATGCTCGTGCGCTACACACGCCAGCTCGCCACCGCCGCCCTGATTGTGGCCGCAGGACTGGGAATGGGGGCATGCTCCTCCCATCCCGGTGCCGCCGTCGTCAGCTCGTCCGGCTCGTACTCCAACGAGGAGGTTGCGCAGGCCGCCCAGCAGATGTCTGTGCTCATGGGTGGCCAGCAGATCACCGATGCGCAAATTCGCACGCAGCTCGTGAACCTGCCGCTTCTTGAAGCCGCCGGTGCGTCTGTGGGCGCAGAAGTCTCCGACGAGCAGATCGACCAGATTGCCGCGCGCGCCTCCGAGCAGTTGGGGGATCAGTCTCTCGGCACGCTGGGTCCCGCCACCCGCGCAACCGTGAAGTCGCTCCTGCTCACCCAGAACCTCAACCAGGTCGCGCAGTCCAATCCAGCGGCCGTGCAGCAGCTTGACCAGGTCCTCGCGCAGGCCCGCGACAGCTCCGACGTGCGCGTGAACCCGCGTTTCATCCAGCCCTCGCTGGGTGGAGCGCAGGGTGCGACGACGCCGATGTTCGGCGATGCAGTTTCCGGTCAGAAGGACAACAACCTGGCGTCGCTCATGGGCGGCGGCAGCGCCAACTGACGGACGTGTGAGTATTCGCTCACAGTGCTCTCGACAGGGACTAATGTCGCTTGTCGGTGCGCAGAAGTGGGGCGCAAAGCCCCGCACAACACAACGTCCCCCTCGCCGGGGGTGACCACATATGGCGGTCCGTATTACCGTTGTACTGACCGCTTCCACGCAACAACATCGATTGGAGAATGACGTGGCAGTTATTGAAGGCATTGGTGCACGCGAGATCCTCGACTCGCGCGGTAACCCGACTGTTGAGGTCGAGGTCGTCCTCGAGGACGGCACCGCTGCGCGCGCGTCCGTTCCCTCCGGCGCGTCCACCGGCGCGTTCGAGGCCGTCGAGCGTCGCGATGGCGACAAGGGCCGCTACCTCGGCAAGGGCGTCCAGGACGCCGTCGACGCTGTCGTCGAGCAGATCGCTCCTGAGCTCATCGGCGAGGAAGCTGACGATCAGCGCTACATCGACCAGGCCATGATCGACCTGGACGGCACCCCCAACAAGGGCAAGCTCGGCGCGAACGCCATCCTCGGCGTCTCCCTCGCCGTCGCCAAGGCCGCCGCGAAGTACGCGGACCTGCCCCTGTACAAGTACCTGGGCGGCCCCAACGCTCACGTTCTGCCCGTCCCCATGATGAACATCCTCAACGGTGGCTCCCACGCGGACTCCAACGTTGACATCCAGGAGTTCATGATCGCTCCCCTCGGCGCTTCCTCCTTCCGTGAGGCCCTGCGCTGGGGCGCCGAGGTCTACCACACGCTCAAGGGCGTCGTGAAGGATCGCGGCCTGTCCACCGGTCTGGGCGACGAGGGCGGCTTCGCCCCCAACCTGGACTCCAACGCTGAGGCCCTCGACCTGATCGTCTCCGCGATCGAGAAGGCCGGCTTCAAGCCGGGCGAGGACGTCGCCCTGGCCCTGGACGTCGCCTCCTCCGAGTTCTTCAAGGACGGCCTGTACCAGTTCGAGGGCGAAGGCCGCTCGACCGAGTACATGGTGGAGTACTACGAGAAGCTCATCTCGAACTACCCGCTGGTTTCCATCGAGGATCCGCTGGATGAGGACGAGTGGGATGCTTGGAAGGCCCTGACCGCTGAGATCGGTGGCCGCGTCCAGCTGGTCGGCGACGACCTGTTCGTTACCAACCCCGCCCGCCTGAAGAAGGGCATCGAGCTGGGTGCTGCGAACGCGCTGCTCGTGAAGGTGAACCAGATTGGTTCGCTGACCGAGACCCTCGACGCCGTCGAGGAAGCGCACCGCAACGGCTACCGTTCGATGACCTCGCACCGCTCCGGCGAAACCGAGGACACCACGATCGCCGACCTGGCTGTTGCCACCAACTCCGGCCAGATCAAGACCGGTGCTCCCGCTCGTTCCGAGCGCGTGGCCAAGTACAACCAGCTGCTGCGCATCGAGGAGCAGCTGGGCGAGGCCGCCGTGTACGCCGGCCGCTCCGCCTTCCCTCGCTTCAAGTGAGTCTAGGCAACTAGCCGCATAGCTCCGCGCGGGCCCGCAAGGGTCCGCGCGGAGTCTTTTCGGCGTGGGGCTGAGCCAAATGTGTCGATGTAGGGCACGATAGAAGAATGGCTAGCCGTCGTCCTTCCTCCCGCCCCTCCTCGCGTCGCCGCTCCTCCTCGTCGGAGGCAGCGCGGACGACGCGTGAGATTAACGCGGAAAAGTCGCGTCAGCGCAGGGCTGCCGCGAAGGCTGCGAAGTCCTCGAAGGGGGCCGAGGCCCCGGCGAAGAAGCGCGCGACGGCCACGAAGGAGAAGCCGCAGGAGGGCGCCGGTCGCCGCTTCTTCCGCTCTGAGAGGCGCGCGGAGAAGAAGACCGCGACGCGACCGACGGGGGAGGGACGCTCCGTCCTGTCGATCGGCGGCCTCGACGTGTCGACGCGTCTCATCGTTGTCCTCACGGTCGCGGCGATCCTGTCCGTCATGCTCGTGCCGAGCCTGTACCAGTGGTGGCAGCAGGAGCGTGAACTCGCGCAGATTAAGGCTCAGGTGGCCCAGCAGCAGCACAAGAACGCCGGCATGCAACGACAGCTGGACCTGTGGAACGACCCCGACTACATTTCAACGCAGGCGCGCGAACGCCTCGGATACGTTCGCCCTGGTGAGACTCAATACACGGTGGTGGATCCGGGGCCGCAATACCAGGACTCCGCCTTGGCTGCCGCCGCGGCCTCGACTGGACCGGCGCGCCCCTGGGTGCAGCAGCTCGCTATCCTAGTGGGGAAGGCGGATCAACCGCCCACCACGACACCCATCCCGTCGGCTGACACCAGCCAGTCGGGACAGGCGACGACCACCGGCCAAGAAAGCGGAGAATGAGCCTCGTTAACACCACCGACGCCACCGAAGAGGACCTGGAGGTCCTGCGCTGCCAGCTGGGCCGCGTTCCCCGTGGAGTCGTCGGTATCGCCGCGCGATGCGTGTGCGGTCGGCCCACTGTCGTGGCCACTGCGCCGCGCTTGCCCGATGGGACGCCGTTCCCCACGACGTTCTACCTGACGCACCCGGCTGCCGTGAAGGGTGCCTCGACTCTTGAGGCCGAGCACGTCATGGAGGCCTTCAATGAGGAGCTGGCGCAGGACGAGGAGCTGCGCGCCGCCTACGCACGTGCCCACGAGGCGTACATTCAGGCGCGCCTGACCCTGGGCGATGTCCCTGAAATCTCGGGTGTCAGTGCGGGCGGTATGCCCACGCGCGTCAAGTGCTTGCACGCTCTGGTCGGGCACTCCCTGGCCGCGGGCCCCGGCGTCAACCCCATCGGGGATCGTGCGCTCGCGATGCTCGCCGAGCGCGGCCTGTTTTCCACCGAGCGCTGCTCCTGCTGAGCGGCCCCACATGAACTAGCCCCGGCCTCGTCCGGGAAAGAACCCACCAGAAACGAAGCGATGACCCGAGTAGCTGCCATTGACTGTGGAACCAATTCGATCCGACTGCTCGTCGCCGACGGGCATATTGATGAAAGCGGTCGCCCGCACCTTGCAGACCTGACCCGACAGATGCGCATCGTACGCCTGGGGCAGGGCGTGGACGCGCGCGGCTACTTGGATCCTGCGGCGATTGAGCGCACGGTGGAAGCCACCGTCGAGTATCAGCGCATGATCGAGGCCCTGGGTGCGACGAAGACCCGCTTCGTGGCGACCTCGGCGACGCGTGATGCTTCCAACAGTGCGGATTTCGTGCGCCAGATCAAGGCTGTCATCGGCGTGGAGCCCGAGGTCGTCGTCGGCACGGACGAAGCTTCCCTGTCCTTCAACGGCGCGGTGAGTGGGCTCGGCGAGTCCGTCGCCGCCCCGATGCTGGTCGTCGACATCGGCGGTGGCTCGACTGAGCTTGTGCTGGGCGCGACACGCGTCGAGCAGGCGATCTCGATCGACATGGGCGCCGTGCGCGTCACCGAGAAGTTCCTCGCCGACGTGGACCCCGCCGGCGGCGTGCCCGCAGCGGATCAGGAGCGCGCGATTGCGTGGATCGACGAGCAGCTCGATCGCGCCGAAAAGTCCGTGGACCTGGCGCGTGTGCGCGCCCTTGTGGGCGTCGCGGGCACGGTGACCACGCTGACCGCTCAGGCGCTTGGCCTGACCTCCTACCAGCCCGAACGCATCCACGGCGCCCGCTTGAGCGCCGCGCAGTTCGAGGAAGCCGTGCGTTTCATGGTCGATCAGCCGACGTCCGTGAAGGCCTCCCTGGGCTTCATGCCTGAGGGCCGCGAGGACGTCATCGCCGCCGGCGCGCTCATCTGGAGTCGTATCGTGACGCGCGTGCTCGACCGTGCCGAGGCGGCCGGGCACCCGATCGAGCAGGTCGTTACCTCCGAGCACGACATTCTTGACGGCATCGCCCAGGCGATGATCTGAGGTAGCTTGAGGTGTGCGCCAGCCTCCCGTAGGCTGGACCTGTGCCCCGGCGCGCCCCCGTGGCCCAATTGGCAGAGGCAACCGACTTAAAATCGGTGTGTTGTGGGTTCGAGTCCCACCGGGGGTACTGACGATTGCTTCATCGACGAGGCTGGGGCTCGGTGCGCGCATTCCTGACCTCGCGTGGACGCCGGGTTGCGCTGCGCGCATAATGGAACGTTTCCCACTTGTGGGCGCCACGTGCGACACTAGTGGCAGCACATCACTGACCAAGGAGGAAATATGGCCAACCCGGTGATGAATTCGATCGTGAAAGACTGGTCGACCCAGCAGACGACTCCCGCCGGATACCCGGCGATGCCGGGGTACCAGCCCGCCTCGCAGCAGGCGCCCAATCCCTACGGCGGTTCGACGAACCCCTACGCGCAGGGCGGAGTCGGCGACGCCGCGCAGACGACCTATCCGGCGCCCCAGGGTGCGCCCGTGTACGGCGTTCCTCAGGGCCAGCAGGGCGCCTATGCCGACTCCATGGCCTCCTACGAGGCAATGATGAACGCTCCCGCGGCCGACGCGGTGGACCGCGGGACGATGACCTTCGACGACGTCGTGGTCAAGTCCATCATGTGCTTCGGCCTGCTTCTTGTGGGTGCGACGGCCGGGTGGATGACGGGCATTGTTGCGATGGGTCTCGCGTTGGTGCTGTTCTTCGCCTCGTGCGCTGTGACGCTGGGCCTGGCGATCTTCATCCGTTTGTCGAAGAAGATTCGCCCGGGTGCCATCGTCACCTACTCTCTCATTGAGGGCTTTAGCCTCGGCGTGATCTCCTACACCTTTGAGGCCTTCTTCCCGGGTATCGTGATCAGCGCGGTTCTGGCGACCCTCGTCGTCATCGGCACGACCTTGGCTGCCTTCATGATGGGCTTCGTGCGTAATTCGTCGACGCTGACCCGCGTCGCGGGGATCGGTTCCGTTGCCTTCTTCTTCTACTACCTCGTCACCTTTGCGCTGTCGGTCACCGGCATGGTGGACATGCGGTCCGTCAACAGCATCACGGTTTTCGGTATTCCGCTCGGCGTCATCATCGGCGTTCTCGCCGTCTTCATCGGCGTGCTGTGCCTCGTGCGCGACTTTGATGCGGTGAAGGTCGGTGTTGCGAGCAACGTGCCCGTGAAGTACGCGTGGCTGTGCACCTTCGCGATCATGACCGACGTCATCTGGATCTACCTCGAGATCCTGAGGATCCTGTCCTACCTCATGCGCCGCAACTGACGCGCCGCCCCACCGATACACCTCAAGGAAAGACACCATGGAAAACATCTCTGTGACCGGCGAATTCGGCCGTAAGCCCGTCCTCGCCTTCGACGGCACCCCGTCCGACGAGCTCGTCGTCGAGGTCCTGCGCGCTGGCGACGGTCAGATCGTCGAGGCCGGCGACACGATCACGTGCCACTACTACGGTGCGGTCTTCGGCTCGAAGAATGACTTCGACAACTCCTTCGACCGCGGCGGTGCCCTGTCCTTCCAGATTGGCGTCGGCATGGTCATCCCCGGGTGGGATGAGGGCCTCGTGGGCAAGCGCGTGGGCGACCGCGTTTTGCTGTCCATCCCCGCCGAGCTTGGCTACGGCGAGCGCGGTGTCCCGCAGGCCGGTATCCCCGGCGGCGCGACCCTCGTGTTCGTCACCGACATCCTCGGTGTGAACTGATCTCGTTGTTGACGGGGGCGGGTCGGCTTGTGTGCCGACCCGCCCCCGTTTCATGTGTGGTCCGACATGCCCGCTACTCGCTGGGCAGAGCCGGGCAGGCGATGCCCGTGCGTGCGTGGCATTCGTAGCCGCCCGGATTCTTGAACAGGTACTGCTGGTGATAGTCCTCGGCGTACCAGAATCGCGCGTTGGAATCGGTATCGGGCGCGGCGGAGAGAACGGTCTGGATGGGCCCGAAGCCTCGCGCGGAGAGGGCCTCCTGGTAGGCCACGCGCAGGGCGGTCGCGTCGCGCAGCTGCTCCGGCGTCGTCGTCCAGATCTGTGAGCGGTACTGGTTGCCGATGTCGTTGCCCTGGCCGCCGACCTGCGTGGGGTCGTGGATCTCAAAGAAGAGACGAATGAGTTCGGCGGCGCTCGTGAGTGACGTGTCGAAGATGACGCGCACGGTTTCCGCGTGGCCCATCGTATGAGAGCAGACCTGCTCGTACGTCGGGTTGGCGGTGTGCCCGCCCATGTACCCCGTCGCGGTGGTGACGACTCCGGGTGCGTTCCACAGTGCCTTCTCGACGCCCCAGAAGCACCCTGCGGCCAGGTAGATGACCTCCTGGCCTGCCCCGGACTCGGCCCTCATATTCGAGCCGAGGACCGCGTGCGTCGTGGGCCGTATATCCGTGTGTGCGAGCGTGAAGATGTTGTTCATGCCAGACAGTATGCGCCACTAACCGCGTACATGGCGCGCTGCGCGGACGGAAATGAGGGAGCGGGCGGGTACGCTTGTGGGTGAATGAAAAGGAGGGACCGTGGCCGCAACTCAGGAACAGCCGCGCTGGAAACTATCCGACCTCATGGGCAGGTTGTCCGCCGCGCTGCCTGCAAAGCACATTGACGGACCGGCACCCGCCCCCGTCATGGTGTCCGTGCGCGAGGAACACGAGGACGAACGCGACGTGACCGTCGCCGTCCCGCGGACCCTGCGCGTGGCCGCCGCGTTCTCGTGGCGCACCCTGGTCGTTCTCGGCCTGGTGATGGCCGTCCTGTGGGGTATCGCGCGCCTGACGATCGTCATCATGCCGGTCGCGATTGCGCTGACGGTGGCGGTGCTTCTGGAACCCCTCGTGTCCTGGATGCGGCGCCGTCTGCACCTCCCAGCGTCGCTGGCTGCGACCGTCGGCCTACTCGTCTTCTTCGCGGTCGTCGCCGGCGCGCTGAGCCAGGCAGCCGCCGAACTCATTCAACAGGTCCCGCAGTTGGCGACGCAGGCCGCGGATGGTTTCCGCGCCCTGCTTGACGCGATCCTGCACAACGAGTTCCTGCAGAACGGCCCGTTCAAGATTGATACGACCGTCCTGACGTCCGCGGCTGAACAGCTGCGAACCGAGTTGGTCAACTGGCTCAACACGAATAAGGAAACGCTGGCGACTGGCGCCCTGAACATCACCTCGTCGGTGGGTACGCTGGCCACGTCCGGCCTGACGATGCTGTTCTGCCTGTTCTTCTTCCTGAAGGAAGGGCGGTCGATTTGGCTGTGGTGCGTGCGCCTGCTGCCAGCCCCCGCCCGCGTCCCCGTTCACGAGAGCGCGATCCGCGGATGGGCGACCTTCGGCTCTTACGTGCGTACGCAGATTCAGGTGGCGGCCATCGACGCGATCGGCATCGCCCTGGGTGCGTTCTTCCTGGGCGTACCTCTGGCCATCCCGATTGGCGTCATCACGTTTTTTGCTGCCTTCGTGCCGATCCTGGGTGCGTTGACGTCGGGTGTGATCGCTGTGCTGGTGGCGGCTGTTAATGGCGGCCTGACGAAGGCGATCATCATGCTGGTGATCATTCTGGTCGTCCAGCAGATCGAGTCCAACATCCTGCAGCCCTTCATGATGTCGAACGCGGTCTCCCTGCACCCCGTCGCCGTCATGCTCGTGATCACCGCGGGATCTGCGATTGCCGGTATCGCGGGCGCGATCTTCTCAGTGCCGATTGCGGCCTTTATCAACGCGACCGTCATGTATCTGCACGGCTACGACCCGATGCCTGAGCTGGCGACGGCTGAGGACCGCCCGGGTGGCCCTCCTGGTGTCCTTGAGGAAGAAATCGCGGCATCCTACGCGGGTAAGCCCGATACGCGCCCGTACGTGGCCCGCGAGCAGGCTGGTGAGGACGAGGTCGTGGCGTCGCTGGACGCTCACGTCGAGGTCCACGCGGAGGCTGAGAAGGGAGCTTCCGCGGAAGCGCCCGCAGCCACCGAGAATGAGAAGCCTGGCGAGCCTCCGACGCCCCACGTGGAGGCCTGAGCCTCCCCGTGCGTAGACGGCGGTAGCGGGTCCCACCGGTTGGTGGGACCCGCTACACGTTGATGGGGGGCGAGGCCGTGTGGGCCTCTGCGCTTCGGCTCAGCCTTCGAAGGGCACGGCCTCAATGATCTCAACGTCGATCATGCGACCCGTGGGGGCCTCGAAGGAGAGCTTGTCGCCGGCCTTGTGACCGATGACAGCAGCACCCAGGGGAGCCTGAGCGGAGAACACCTGGATGCCCAGGTCGCCGCCGGCGTCGCGCGAACCGAGCAGGAACCTCTGCTCGCGGCCGGCGACCAGGGCGGTGACGACCATGCCGGGCTCGACGATACCGTCATCGGCGGGGGTCTCGCCGACCTCGGCGTGCTCAAGCATCTCCTGGAGGGCCTGGATGCGGGTCTCGTTCATGGACTGCTCGTTGCGCGCGGCGTGGTATCCGCCGTTCTCGCGAAGGTCGCCCTCCTGGCGGGCGGCATCGATGAGGCGCGCGATCTCGACGCGCTTGACCTCGACGCGCTCCTTCAGCTCGTTCGCGAGCAGGTCGTACTGTGCCTGCGTGAGCCACTGTGTGTCAGCCATGGTTCCTCCAATGACGTGTCAGTAATCGAGCGCCGACACGGGTGCCTGCGCGCATGGTGTCGAGTGTAGCAACATTGCGCCAGGCCTCGGGTGTTGGGCGCCTGGGTGGCGGGTCAGGAATTCAAGACTGCCAGGTAGACGGCGACGCAGTGGCAGGCCCACGCGGCGACGGTGAAGGCGTGGAAGATCTCGTGGAAGCCGAACCAGGCGGGGGAGGGGTCGGGTTTCTTCGTGCCGTAGACGATCGCTCCGAGCGTGTAGAGGACGCCTCCGGCGACGATGAGCCAGACGACGACCGGGCCGCCGCCCACCCACAGCTGGGGCAGGTACCAGACCGCGACCCACCCGAGCGCGACGTAGACGAGGGTAGTCAGCCAGCGCGGGGCGGTGGGCCAGAAGAGGTTGAGGAGGATGCCGACGAGCGCCCCGCCCCAGACGACCGACAGGAGGACGGTTGCGTCGGATCGCTCAAGGAGAGCGATCGTGATCGGCGTGTACGTACCCGCGATGAGCAGGAAGATGTTGGAGTGGTCCAGGCGCTTCCACATGATCTCCCAGCGCGGCGCCCAGTAGAAGCGATGGTAGGTGGCGGAGACTCCGAAGAGAATGAGGGAGCATGCCAGGTAGACGGCGGATCCGATCTTCGTCGCCGTCGTGGGTGCCAGGCAGACGAGGACGATGGATGCGGCGAGAGACAGCGGGGTAGCGCCCAGGTGTAGCCATCCGCGCAGCTTCGGCTTGATCTGCACGAGCTGGCCCGAGAACCACTCCTTGGGCGTGAGCGATGCGATGTTCATTCGTTCCCCCGATCGAGCTGTCAACATTTCTTACGAGTCCGTAGGTTACTACGCCGTAACTTATTGTGACAGGAGTGTTCTCGCACTCCGAGAGTATTTCTGTTTCCCTGTGTCCCCGGGCGCGATACCCTTGATGGCATAAGACTACGCTGCACCGCGGGGTGCGACAGCATCAGGAGGGACACCATGGCCCAGTGGAACATGCTCTACGACATGTATGAGCGTCGCCTCAAAGCTGAGTTGTCTGACGCCGCCGTCCCCGCCCACATCGGGGTCATCCTGGACGGTAACCGCCGCTGGGCAAAATCCCTGGGCGCAACCGCCTCGCAGGGACACCGCGCGGGCGCGGGCAAGATCAGCGAGTTCCTCCAGTGGTCCGACGATGCAGGGGTGTCGATCGTGACGCTGTGGCTCCTGTCGACAGACAACCTGTCGCGCGAGGCCGGCGAGCTGGGCGAGCTGCTGCGCATCATCTGCGAGGCCGTCTCGCTCCTGGCAGACCAGGGGCGCTGGAAGCTGGCTGTCGTGGGCGACCTGTCCCTGCTGCCTGAGAAGGTTTCCGAGGACCTGCGTGCGTCCGTCGCACGCACCGTGGACGTGCAGGGTATGACCGTCAATATCGCGGTCGGCTACGGCGGCAGGCATGAGATTACCGAGGCCGTGCGTGCCATGATGCGCGAAGCCTCGGCCCAGGGCAAGACCCTCGACGAGCTCGCCGACTCCTTCACCGACGCGGATATCACGGCCCACCTGTACACGAAGGACCAGCCCGACCCCGACCTCGTCATCCGAACGTCGGGCGAACAGCGCCTGTCGGGCTTCATGCTGTGGCAGTCCGTGCACTCCGAGTACTACTTCTGCGAGGTCTACTGGCCGGACTTCCGGCGCGTCGACTTCCTGCGCGCCCTACGCTCCTACGCGCAGCGCGAGCGCCGCATGGGCAAGTGAGTGCGCGCCGAACGCCACCAACCAACGAACGAGGCCGGACCCCGATGGGGGACTGGCCTCGTGAACGTGTGCGCTGGAATCAGGCGAGCTCGTGCGCCCAGGGCGGATTCGCGCCCTTGCGCGACACCGTCACGTCGGACACGGCGCTCGCGCGGTCGATGATCGCGCGGACCTGCTCCTCGGGCAGGGTACGCAGAGTCTCGCGAGCGTCTGCGCCGCGCAGGCCCATGCCCCACATGGCGTCGATGATGCCGCCCATGAAGGAGTCACCCGCACCGACCGTGTCGACGACCGCGACGTCGCCCGGCGTCTTCGTGAAACGCAGGCCCGAGGCGGTGGCGACCTCGCTGCCGTGCTTGCCGCGCGTGACCACCACGAGCGAGGGCCCCATACCCAGCCAGCGTTCCACGACCTCGTCGATGGGAGCACCGCCCGTCAACCACTCGATGTCCTCATCCGACACCTTGACGACGTCCGACAGCGCAATGAAACGCTCAAGGGCGGCGAATGCCGCTTCCGGCTCCCCCATGATCGAGGGGCGTGCGTTCGGATCGAAGCACACGAGCGCGTGCTCGCGGCCTCGGGTCAGCGCATCCAGGACCGCGGAGGCGCCGGGTTCGATGATCGCGGAGATCGAACCGGCCTCAAGGATCTGAGCGGTAGCCGGAACCTTGATCGGCGGAGTCGGCGCCCACTCCAGGTCGAAGGTGTAGGAGGCTGCGCCCGACTCGTCCAGGCGTGCCAGGGCCGTCGACGTGTGCGAGGCACCGCGCGAGGCGGCGGTGACGTGCACGTCGGAATCGTTCATGTGGAAATCGATGAGGCGGCCGCGCTCATCCAGACCGATCCACGTCGCCAGAGCCACCGGCCGACCCAGACGCCCCAGCGTCAGGGCGACGTTCGCGGGAGAACCACCCGGGATCTCAACGGGGAAGTCGGGCTGCTCATACGTCATGACGACATCGATGAGCGCCTCGCCGATCGCGAGAATGTGGGGGCCAGATTGCACCGTCATGGTGTCTCCTCACCTGCGTGTGAGCGGATCTACAGAACGTACATTAGCGTGCTTCCGCGCCGGGTGTCACCGTGCGTTCAGAAAGACGTGCCTGGGCGCCGTCCAAGATCTGGGAACAGCGCGCTGCCAGAGCTTCGCCGCGTTCCCACATCGTGAGAGTGTCCTCCAGCGGCGCCTGTCCGCCCTCGAGAGTTTGGACGATGCGCACGAGCTCGTCGCGCGCCTCCTCGTAACCGAGGGACTGGGGATCGGGGAGCTGGTCGTTCGTGGTCATAACAGTGTTCCTTTGCGTGAGAGGCTCGTGGGACGAGGCCGGGGCGGGCCCTGCGGGTCAGGCGTCTGTGTCGGGGGTGTTCGGGGCGGGAGTGGGGTTCGTGGCGCCTACGACCTGGGCGACCATGCGGCCCGATGCCAGGATGCCTTCGATCAGGTCGCCCTTCTTGATCTGCGCCGAGGATGTAATAAGCGCGCCGGAGGGCGTCTTCAGGAGCGCGTAGCCGCGGTCCAGCGTCGCCTGCGGGGACAGAGCCGTCAGCGTCGCGCGCGAACGCGTCAGCTGCTGGCGCTCCGACGCGAGCCGACGCTCGATCGCCGCTCTCAGCGCGCTCACCTTCTGCGTGAGGGCCACCCGGTGCCCCTCGATGATCACCTCGGGGCCCTGGAGCACCGGGCGCGAGGCGATGAGCGTCAGGTTCGACCGCTCCGTCGCCAGGCGCGCCCCCAGCGCCCCGCGCATGCGGGTCAGCGCCTGGGAGATTCCGTCGCGCTCGCGGGCGCGGTCCGGCACGATGCGGCGAGCCGCGTCCGTCGGGGTCGACGCCCGGTAGTCGGCCACCAGGTCCAGCAGGGGAGAGTCGCCCTCGTGCCCGATCGCGGAGACGATGGGGGTGCGGGCGTTTGCGGCGGCGCGCACGAGGCGCTCGTCGGAAAAGGGAAGGAGATCCTCGACCGCGCCGCCACCGCGCGCGATCACGATGACGTCCACGCCATCCATCGCGGCCAACTCGAGGAGCGCGCGGCCCACCTCGGGTACGCAGTGATCACCCTGGACGGCGACCTCGCGGATCTCGAAACGCGCGGCCGGCCAGCGATCCGTCGCATTGACGACCACGTCGTCCTTCGCCTTCGCGTTGCGCCCGCAAATCAGTCCGATCGTGCGCGGCAGGAACGGTAGAGGCTTCTTGCGTGCATCGGCGAACAAGCCCTCGGCGGCCAGGCGGGCGCGCAGTGCCTCAATCTGCGCCAGCAGGTCACCCACGCCCTGCAGGTGAATCTCCGCGGCCTGCAGGTTCAGTCGGCCCGAGCGCTCCCAAAACACCGGCTTCACGCGCGTCACCACGCGCGCGCCTTCGGTCAGCGGCGTCGAATCCATGACGCCCGCCCACGCGGTCACCGTCATCGACGTGTCCGTCTGCAGGTCGCGCAGCGTCAAAAAGTGCATCTTCGCGCCCGGACGCACCTTGTACTCAACCACCTGGCCCTCCACCCACAGGGGGCTCATGCGGTCCACGTACACCTTGATGTTCTCCGTCAGCCTGCGCAGCGGCCACGGATTATCCCGCGTCGTATCAGCCGCCTTCACAGCGGGCGGACGAGGCTGGGGCGAGCTGCCCGGAGGCGGTGCAGCAGGGGATTGAGGCAATGTCACGTCCCTCAGCATGCCACACGAATAGCCCCGCCGCGCTGCCGCGCCCCGCCCCTGTGGACAGCCCCTCTTGCCCAGTCAGCTGAGCGAGCGGGGGCGCCCGGGCCCGCCCCGTGCCCAGGGCGGTCGGGGAGTGGGGGCAGCCCCGGCCTCGTCGATGAGGAGCGTGTGTGATTGCCACGAGAGCGCGCACGCCTCGGTCCCCGGGCGCTAGTGTGGATGCATGAATGAAAACGTCGACCTGCGTGCCAGCGCCGAATCCCCCCTGCCCGCCTCCCACGGCGAGGGCAGCGGCCGCATTCTCTTGGCGGCTCCCCGCGGATACTGCGCCGGCGTGGACCGCGCCGTCGACGTCGTCGAAAAAGCCCTCGAGCTCTACGGCGCGCCCGTGTACGTGCGCAAGGAGATCGTCCACAACAAGTTCGTCGTCGAGTCGCTGACCAAGCGCGGCGCGATCTTCGTGCAGGAGACCGACGAGGTGCCCGAGGGGGCTCGCGTCGTCTTCTCCGCGCACGGCGTCTCCCCGGCCGTCCACGAGGCCGCTGCCACCCGTCACCTCGCCACGATCGACGCGACCTGCCCGCTCGTGACCAAGGTGCACCGCGAGGCCGTGCGCTTCGCGAAGGAAGACTACGACATCATCCTGGTGGGCCACCAGGGCCACGAGGAAGTCGAGGGTACCTTCGGTGAGGCCCCCGACCATATCCAGGTCGTCGGCACCCCCGACGAGGTCGAGGGCGTCGTCGTGCGCGACCCCTCGCGCGTCGTGTGGATCTCCCAGACCACGCTCTCCGTCGACGAGACCCGCGAGACCGTGGATCGCCTGCGTCAGCGCTTCCCACAGCTCATCGACCCGCCGTCGGACGACATCTGCTACGCCACCCAGAACCGCCAGGGCGCCGTGAAATTCATCGCGCCCCAGGTGGACGTCATGGTCGTCGTCGGCTCGGCGAACTCCTCGAACTCCGTGCGCCTCGTCGAGGTCGCGCTCGAGGCCGGGGCGGGCTCCGCCTACCGCGTCGACAAGGCCGACGAGCTCGACGAATCCTGGTTTGAGGGGGCCCAGACCGTGGGCCTCACCTCCGGCGCCTCCGTGCCCGAAATCCTCGTGCGCGACGTCATCGAATGGCTGCAGGAGCGCGGATTCCCCACCGTCGAGGTGGCCCGCACCGAAACCGAATCGACGACCTTCGCGCTGCCCCGCGACCTGCGCGCCGACCTCAAGAACGCCGGCATGGCACCCGCGCGCCCCCACGCGCCCCGCGTCGCTGGGCCAAACCACACGAAGTAGGGCAACGCCACCGGGCCTGCTCCGATAGGATGGGGGCGTGTCTCTTACTATCGGTATCGCCGGACTGCCCAACGTCGGTAAGTCCACCCTGTTCAACGCCCTGACCCGCGCAACCGTGCTCGCCGCGAACTACCCCTTCGCGACCATCGAGCCCAACGTCGGCGTCGTGCCCCTGCCCGACCCGCGCCTGAACAAGCTCGCGGAGATCTTCGGCTCCCAGCGCATCCTGCCCGCCACCGTGTCCTTCGTGGACATCGCCGGCATCGTGCGCGGCGCCTCCGAGGGTGAGGGCCTGGGTAACCAGTTCCTGGCCAACATCCGTGAGGCCGACGCGATCTGCCAGGTCACGCGCGCCTTCTCCGACCCTGACGTCGTGCACGTCGACGGCAAGGTGGACCCGGCCTCGGACATCGAGACCATCAAGACCGAGCTGATCCTCGCTGACATGCAGACGATTGAAAAGCAGATCCCGCGCCTCGAAAAGGAGGTGCGCGGCAAGAAGACCGAGCCGATCGTCCTCGAAACCGCCCGCCAGGCTCTCGAGCTGCTGGAGCGCGGCGAGCTGCTGTCCGGCCCCGAGGGCGCCAAGCTGGACCAGGACGCGCTGCGCTCCTTCCAGCTTATGACCTCCAAGCCCTTCATCTTCGTGTTCAACATGGACGCCGCCGAGATGGACAACGAGGAGATGAAGGACGAACTGCGCGCTCTCGTCGCGCCTGCCGAGGCCATCTTCCTGGACGCCCAGTTCGAGGCCGAGCTGGTCGAGCTCGACGACGAGGACGCCCGCGAGATGCTCGCCGAATCCGGCCAGGACGAGTCCGGCCTGGACAAGCTGGCCCGCGTCGGCTTCGACACCCTCGGCCTGCAGACCTACCTCACCGCCGGCGAGAAGGAAGCGCGCGCCTGGACGATCCACAAGGGCGACACCGCCCCCAAGGCCGCCGGCGTCATTCACACAGACTTCGAGAAGGGCTTCATCAAGGCCGAGGTCGTTTCCTTCGACGACCTGGTCGAGGCCGGCTCCATGGCCGCCGCGAAGGCCGCAGGCAAGGTCCGCATGGAAGGCAAGGACTACGTCATGGCGGACGGAGACGTCGTGGAGTTTCGTAGCGGACTAACGTCTGGAGGTAAGAAGTGACAATCCCCGGTCCCGGTGCACAGTGGATCCGGGCTGCGTTGCAAGTCAACCCCTTCACCTACGAGGGGCGTAACGCGCCAAAGAGCTTCTTCAAGAACGAGGCGGCCTATAACTCGGCGCTCTTGGATGAGTGCCAGAAGCTGGGTATCAGCATGATCGCTGTGACCGACCATTGGTGCGTCGACTCGGCAGCGGGCCTTATCGCTGCCGCTGAGGATCGTGGAATCGTCGCCCTTCCAGGGTTCGAGGCGAACTCGTCGGAGGGAATTCACATCCTGGTCATCTTCGAGGCTGGGACACCTATTGCGACAATCGATGCTGCTATTGGTCGGTGCGGAGCCACCCCTGGGTGCAACAATGGGACTACTGGCGAACCATTTGCGAAGATCATGGAGCACATGACCGCTGCTGGAGCATTACCTGTTCCCGCCCATGTGAACGTAGAGCCTGCCGGGCTGCTGACGACTCGCTCGGGCCAGCCGCTTGCGATGATGATTCTGCACGAGGATCTTCATGCCATTGGCGTATCGCCAAATGCCAAACTAGCCAAGGATCAGGAGGCGGTTGTCAACGGGAGCGGGATCTTTGAGCGTGTTCACCCTTTAGCAGTGATCCATGCCGACGACGTTATGGGTCCTCGTCAGCTGCGTCAACCCGGTGCAAGCACATGGTTCAAGGTCAGTTCGTGCTCGCTTGAGAGCTTGAAACTTGCAGTGAGGACACCAGAGACGAGAGTGTCCCTCGATGACCCACAGTCGAAGCCACAGCCCCGCATCAAGAGCGTGTCGTGGGTCGGGGGATACTTCGATGGGGTAACTGTGCCGATCTCCTCTGACTTGACAGCGCTCATCGGTGGAAGGGGCGCTGGAAAGTCAACTGTGATCGAGAGTATCCGTTATGCGCTCGAGATCCAGCCGATATCGGCCCAGATGGTTCGGGATCACAAGGCAATCGTTGACCAAGTGCTTAACGTGGGCACGATTGTGCGCGTTGAGGTTGAGAGCGTTGCTCCGACTCTCCAGAGCTACACCATCCAACGAGAGGTACCACATTCACCAGTTGTGCTGGATTCTGCGGGCATACGTACCAGTCTCGCTCCTGCTGACGTAATCGGGGCGGTGGAGGTATTCGGCCAGCATGGGCTGGCGGAGCTTTCTGGTGATTCAGATAGCATTGCCAAGCTCATCAGGCGCTTTAATGGCTCCGTCGGAGAAGATCCGGCGTTGGAGGACGTCCGCAAGCGGCTGCGTGAGAATCGAGAAGAACTCAGGAAAGCTGAGGAGGCCAAGCTCGAGCTTGAAGAGGAGTTGGCACAAGCTGACCGTCTTGAGGAGCAACTCGATCGGTATAAGGAAACCGACGTGCCCGGTAAGCTTCGCGGGCACGAGCAGATTACTTTGGATCAAGCGGTATTCACAGAAGGGACGTCGCGGATAGCTGCGGCCAGAACCTTGCTGGAGCAGTGCCGAAAGTCGGCATCGCTGACGAATCTCGATGCGGTGATCGACAACATTGACGGTGCACCGCAGATGGAGCGACTGTCTCGCGTGAAGACCACTCTGGAGGGGCTACGTCGAGTGCTGGAAGAACTTGGCGACCAGGCCGCTGCCGCGATCAATGCAGCGCAGGCTGAGATCCAGGCTGCCCAGGCTGATTGGGAAGCTGCTACTAGCGTTGAGAGGGAGGGCTACGGAGAGGTGCTCCGATCTCTCGCTGATGAGGGGCTTGATCCTGGTAAATACATCGTAGCCAAGGAGAGGCTGGCGTCGATTAAGGCCGCAGCGCCTCGCCTGGATGCAAACGCCAAGGTGATCCGGGAATTGCTCGAAGCGCGCAGCGGCATGCTTGACGAGCTCCGTGCTCACGAGACGGACGCGACCGAGCGCCTGCACGAGGCGATCAGGTCTGCGAACAATGCCGCGGGGGGCGTTGTGGTGGTGAAGCCCTTGCCGGCCAAGGACCGCTCACACGTCGTCGACTTGATTAAAGCTAAGGTCTCCGGTCAGAAGAAGCAGATAGTCGCGGCTATCCAAGAACCGACATTCTCCCCGCCAGCGCTCGCCGAGGCGATCAGGGCTGGCACTGAAGAACTCGCCAAGTTGGGGATTCGGGGGGCGCAGGCGTCGAACCTGCTCGGGGTTGGAGAGGAACTGGCCCGCGAGCTGGAAGAGCTGACGTTAAGCCTCGGAGTCGAGGTGCTACTCATGATCGACGGACTGCAGGGGCTCCGGAGCCTCGATCAGCTCTCGAAGGGGCAGCGAGCTACCGCTTTGCTTCTACTTCTTCTCAGTGCTTCCGACGCGCCTCTGATCATCGACCAGCCAGAAGACGACCTTGACAACAATTTCATCTATAAGGGAGTGGTCCGGCACCTACGTGAACTGAAAGGTAAGCGGCAGATCATCGCGAGCACCCATAATGCAAACGTGCCCGTGCTTGGCGACGCAGAGCTCATCGTGGTCCTCGAAAACGATGGGGATCATGGGCGCCCGTCTGATTCGGGTGTTGGCTCGCTTGATGACCGAACCATCCGCTCTCTGGCGGAGAACATTCTCGAGGGCGGGCCAGCAGCCTTCAATGCCCGTCAGCATCTATATGGGTTCTGACTTGAAACCCGGCGGGTCACATCGAGATGCTGTATTCAGTCAAGAGTCTGGAAGAGAAGCATATTCAAAGGGCTGCAAGACTCACCGTCAGGGCCCATAGGGTCGCTCTTATTCAACGACGGACGGGTGTAGCCTGATTCAGCTGGGTACTGAACTTGGCAATCGTAAGGAAGGATTGGGATTGTATGGGGTGGATCATCCTCTTCGTTTTCTTTCTGCTCATGCAAATCGTGATTCTGTTCGTGTTCTACAGAGTTGTCCTGAAGCCTCTTCCGGCTCAGATCAACGAGCTCCTTTTCTCAGAGCATTTCAAAAGTTGCCTTGCAAAGACTGCTGAGGACACAGCCGAACTGGTGCGTGCCAAGTTGCTTGAGTTGGAGAGCGAGCGACTGGAGGCGCTCTCAAAATACGAGGCGCTTAAGGGTCGTCGTGGCCTAACGACGACCGAAAGGAATGAGCGCGAAGGATTGAAGAAGACCTGCGCCCAACTGGACCGACAAATCAAGGGCGTCCGGGGGCAGCTGGGCTCATTGTATTCGGTACCAGTTCTCGTGTATCTAAGGAAATTCGAGAAAATCAGATTCGTGGCCGCGATAAACAAATATCTCGACGCGAGAACTCAAAGCTAACACTGCAAAGCGTGCTTGGCTTAGCTGGCGTTAACAAGAGCGGACGCTGGGTTGAGTTCAGGTTTAATGTTTAATCATTTCTGAACGAGGCAGTGGCCGGGTCGCGCGAGGGCGTGGCTCGGTCGCTTGCTTATGGTGAGAGGAGTAGGTACGTCTGCGTGACGAAGTGTGCGATGCTCTTGAAATACCAAGGGATCCTCGCCGTGATGGCGAGGATCCCCGTAGTAGAGTGCGCCGGTCCAAGCCCGACGCGGTTAGTAGGATGGTAGCACTGGGTCGTTGAGAACCATAGGGGGTGCCGTTCAGTGGCGGTATCTCTCCGAACACGTTCGTGATGGGTGACGGCCTGGATGATACTGGTACAGAAGGGGTTGAGATCGTTGACTACCACTAAGATTGCTCCGAGTCACCCGGGTGAAGTCCTCATGGAGGACTATATTGAGGGCTTCGGAATTACGCAGCACAAGCTTGCCGTCGCTATCGATGTTCCGCCCCGTCGTATCAATGAAATCGTCCACGGGAAGCGCGGGATTACGGCTGATACGGCGATGCAGCTGTCCCGCTACTTCGGTACGACCCCGGGGTTCTGGATGAACCTGCAGATGCGCTACGAGCTCGATCGTGCCGAAGACGCGCTGGGGGATGCGCTGAGCGGAATCGTTCCGCTTGCGACGGTGGAAGTCGCCTGAGGCGTGGGTGTTCCTGACGAGGCCGTGGCCGGGTCGTGCGAGGGCGTGGCCCGGCTGTGCTGTTACGTGAGCTGGGTGGACTAGAAGCTGCATCAGAATCCGAATCAACTGATGATCGCTGTGGTGTTATGCTGAGGGTGGAGGTAAGCATGAGAACCACTGTGACACTCGATGATGATCTGCTTGCGCGCGCTGAGGAACTGACTGGGATCAGCGAACGATCCGCTTTGATTAGGGACGCGGTTGAGCTCCTCGTCCGCATTGAGACTGGACGGCAGCTCGCTGCGCTCGGCGGCAGTGATCCGGCGGCGGAGGTCGTGCCTCGGAGTCGAGAGCACGCATGAGAGTCCTCGTTGACACGAGTATCTGGATTGATCACCTGCGAAGAACTGAGCCGCTCCTGGTCGATCTGCTTGAACGCGACCAGGTGTGCGTGCATCAGAGCATTATCACCGAGCTTGCGTTGGGGAACCTCAAGGATCGTTCGGTCTTCCTGAAAGCACTCGAGCGCTTGATGTTCGTTCTCAACGTGGACGATCAAGGTGTACGGCACCTCGTCGAGGAGCGGCGGCTGTGGGGCAGGGGCCTCAGTGCTGTCGATGCGGCGCTCCTGGCGAGCGCTGTCGTGACCCCTGGCGTGTCACTGTGGACACGCGGCAAGCGCCTGCGTCAGGCCGCGCGCGACGCGGGTGTGGCGGCGGACTTTGAGTAACGCACATGAACTCTCATGAGGAAACGGCCGGGTCACGCGAGGACGCCGCCCAGCCGTGATCGTGTCGCCGGTCACCTGGGTGATAGTGTGAGACCATGACGACGGATAGCCAGTACTCGTGGACCAGCTTCTACATGGAACTAGCAGACAAGCTGCTTGCCTTCAAGGGTGATCGGCAGGCGCTCATTGCAACTCTGCGGCGGGTCTACGCGCAGATCGGAATGGCTCTGCCGACGCTCGATTCCAGTGGTGATCCGACGGATATTGATCCGTTTACGGTCTTTGGACTCTTTAATCGAACCATGTCCAAATTAGACCGCGAGAGGGTTGCGCTGGGTATGGCTCGGCACTTTCGGGTGGTCGCTGCGATACCGGAGGACTTATCTGTCATCCCAGCCCTGAGTGGTAGAAATGCAAGGTTTTCTGACAGCGCAAGGAATACTGAGGCTGAGATCGACACCTTGTGGCTACTCTTCGCCTGTGCGCTCCGCTATGCGGACAAGCCAAATGTAATCGACGAAACTAATTTCTGCTCCTACTTCGATTCTGCTGTTAAGCAGGAAGGGGTCAGCTGGAACATTACGATGGGGCTATTCTGGGTTCGCCCGTATACGTACGCTAACTTGTGGTTACGAGACCGTCAGTTTCTCAGCATTCCCGGGCGTATGCCCGAGCTAATCGGAACATGGGCGGGTTCCATCAGACGTATCGGAACCGGCTCTGACTATTTGATGTGGTGCAACATGATCCGGGGTGCTATGAAGAAGGGACAATACGCATACACAACCTTCCCCGAGCTCTCCGCATGCGTGTTGCGCCCTTCCAAACTGGTCAACCGTGAGAACAAAGAGGCTGACAACGACAAGGAAGAAGTTACTCAGGCGGCTGCCCTGGGGGATGCCGACGTGGAGACCGTGCGCTATTGGCTCTACGCACCCGGCAGGGGCGCCTGCATGTGGGAAGAGTTCTACGAGCGTGGCGTTATGGGGCTGGGGTGGCATCAGCTCGGTGATCTGAGGGGGTACGCCACTAAGGAAGAGATGCGTCAACGCCTGCTCGAAACTCGCGACGATAATACGTCCCAGACGAATTCGGCGCGGGCGGTCTGGCAGTTCGCGAATGAGATGAAGCCAGGCGACGTTATTTTCGTGAAACGCGGCCTGAAGGAGATCATCGGCCGTGGCGTCGTCATGGGTGACTACGTCTATGACCCGGATGGTGGGGAATACCCGCACCTGCGCGAGGTGTCGTGGAAGCGTCAGGGAAGCTGGCGAAGTGATCAACAGCTCCCGATGAAGACCCTCACCGAGATCACCGACTACCCTGAACTCCTTTCTCGCATTGAGACGTTCTTCGAGGACAGTGACGACGACGTTGAGAGCGAGGAACCACTTGTCATCTTCCCGGAGTACTCCACCCGGCAATTCCTCAACGAGGTCTACATGCCCGAGGAACGCTACGACGCGATCGTGGGGCTGCTGCGCACGAAGAAGAACATCATCATGCAGGGAGCGCCTGGTGTAGGAAAGACCTACGCCGCCAAGCGCCTTGCCTACTCGATGATGGGGGTTAAGGATGCCTCACGCGTCATGCTGGTCCAATTCCACCAGAGTTACTCCTACGAGGACTTCATCGAGGGATACCGGCCCTCCGGCGCGGGATTTGAGCTTGTCAAGGGTGCCTTCTACTCCTTCTGTAAGAAGGCTGCCGATGATGAGGAGAACGACTACTTCTTCATCATCGACGAGATTAACCGCGGCAACCTCTCCAAGATCTTTGGTGAGCTGTTCATGCTCATCGAGAGCGATAAGCGAGGATACAAACTCCAGCTCCTCTACTCGCGCGAGCTTTTCTACGTGCCCAAGAACGTCCACATCATTGGCATGATGAACACGGCTGACCGCAGCCTCGCCATGCTCGACTACGCGCTGCGCCGCCGCTTCGCCTTTGTGGAACTGCGCCCCGCCTTCGACTCCGAGGGCTTCCGCGACTACTGCTCCGGCCTCGATAATCCGAGGTTCGAGGCCCTGGTGCGCGAGGTGGAATCCCTCAACCGTGCGATCGCCGAGGACGAGTCTCTCGGCGACGGCTTCTGCATCGGCCACAGCTACTTCTGCAACATGGACGCCGACTCCTGCACTGACGCGGCCCTGGCCTCGATCGTGGACTACGAGCTCATCCCGATGCTCAAGGAATACTGGTTCGACGAGCCCGGAAAGGTCCGCGAGTGGACCGACAGGCTGCGCAGGACGCTGCGGTGATTCGCGTCCGCAACATCTTCCACATGCTCGCCTACGCCTTCTCGGCGCTCACCGAGCAGGGCTACCGCGCCGTGGCCACGGAGGATTTCGACAACGCCGCCGAGCTGTGCGCCGCCATCCTCGAGCGAGGCGTGTCCCTGCAACTCAAACGAGGCCTCGGGCAGGAGTACGTGAGTCGGACCGAGGCGCGCTCCTCCCTGCGCGGCAAAATCGAGGTCACAGAGTCCGTGAAATCGCAGGCGATCCTGCGCCGCCGGCTGGTGTGCTCCTACGACGAGTTCAGCGTCGACACGACGATGAATCGCACCATCAAGGCGACGGTCGCGCTGCTGGTGCGTTCGGATATCTCGAAGGCGCGCAAAAAGAGCCTGAAAAAGCTCATGGTGTTTTTCGCGGACGTTCGCGAGATCGATCTGCGTACGGTCGACTGGAACATGCGCTACGACCGCAACAACCGCACGTACCGAATGCTGATGGCGGTGTGCTGGCTCGTCGTGAAGGGACTGCTCCAAACCCAGAGTGACGGCACCACGCGCATGATGGATTTCTTCGACGAGCAGCGCATGAGCCGCCTCTACGAGAAGTTCATCCTCGAGTATTACCGCAGAGAGCACCCGCAGTTGAGCGCCAGCGCGTCCTTCATTGAGTGGGCACTGGACGACGAGGCCTCGGAGGGCCTGCCTGCCATGCGCAGTGATATCACGCTGAGCGCTCGCGGCCGCGTGCTCATCATCGACGCGAAGTACTACAAGTCCACAATGCAGAGCAACTTCGACAAGAAAACCGTGCATTCGGGGAACCTGTATCAGATTTTCGCGTACGTGAAGAACAAACAGATTGCCTTCGAGCGCGCGGGGGAGAGCGTTGAGGTGTCGGGCATGCTCCTCTACGCCACGACCGACGAGGACGTCCAGCCCGACTTCAGCTATCGCATGAGTGGCAACCGAATCGGCGCGACGACGCTCGACCTGGACCGCCCCTTTGACGAAATCCGCGCACAGTTGGATGGGATCGCCGACACGCTTACTGGTCCGTCAACTCCGGCTTCGTGAAGGAGCGAACCTTGGCGGCATCCGGGTCGATGGGCGTGACCGTCATGGTCTTTTTCGAGGCCTCCTCAAGTGCGCTCACGGACCGTGCGCTGGCCAGGAGGCGGCTTTCCATGGACGACACGGTCTTGTTGTAGAAGTCCACGGTCTTGGCCAGGTGCTTGCCCAGGTTTTCCATGTGCCCAGCGACGACGCCGAGGCGCTCGTACAGTTCGCGGCCGAGCGCGATGACCTGGTCCGCCTGTTCGTTGATGGACGTCCGCGCCCACGCGGTGGCGCACGTGCGTGCGACCGCCAGTAGCTTGATGGGGGAGCATAGGGCCACGCCTCGGGCCATCGCGTCGTCCAGGAGCGATGCATCAGTGCGCAGTGCCGCCGACAGTGCGGCCTCGGATGGGACAAACAAGATGACCAGCTCGGGTGACGCGCCAAGCGACTGCGCATAGTCGCGTCCAGCCAGAGCCTCGACGTGAGAGCGCAGCGCCTTTGCATGTGCCGACAGCTCGGCGCGGCGTCGAGATTCGGCGTCTTCTCCGCTCTCTTCAATGGCGCACGCCCGCAGGTACGCGTCCATGGGGGCTTTCGCGTCGAGCGCGAGGAACCCCTGCCCGGGCAGGTGAATCGTGACGTCGGGACGGCCGAGGTCGCCCGACGATGAAACTGCGCCCCGGCCTCGTCCCTGAGTGAGCGAGCCAATCGAACGCTGCTCCGCGAAGTCCACGTGCGGCATCATGCCGGAAGCCTCCAGGATGCGGGCGAGCTCGACCTCGCCCCACGTGCCGCGTGCGCTACGCGACCGCAGAGCTCCCTCCAGGGAGGCGGTCGTGCGCGCAAGCTCGACCTCGCGCCTCGCGGACTCGCGCAGCTGCTCGGCGAGGGCGCCGTGCTGACGCGCGCGAATCTGCTCCATTTGATCAACCCGCTGCGTCATCTGCTCCAACTGCGCTCGGACGGGGGCGAGCGCCTGAAAGACGGAAGCATCACCCTGTGAGCGGGCCTCGGCAGAATCGACCCGCCGGGAGAGCTCTTCTGCGCGCGCCTGCCAGCGGGCAACCTCCGCGCGCAGCGTGCCTGCCTGGTCAGGCGTCGACGCCCGGCGTGCCACCGCGCCCACGTACCCGAGGAGCGCGCCAACCACTAGACCAACGAGGAGAAAAACAAGCGACATACCCATGCGCGCAGTCTACGAACGGCCGTGCACATCTGCGTCCGGCCCGGCTCAACGTGGGTGTTCAACAACCTACCGCCGGTCTGATAAGTCGCCTATCCTGGGTGTAAAACTCAAGGGGGAGTGGCATGGAGCCCGTCGATCCGCGCACGATGCACGTACTGATTCGCGATAAAAAACGCTGACCTGGCAGGACGAGACCTGGAAAATCGCGAAGGCACGCCGCGACGGGAAGCGCATCGTCGTCACTTACACCACCAGCAGCAAAGAGTTTCCATACGGCGAGGAGAGGGCGCGCCTCTACGACCAGGTCGAGCGTCGAACAGTCGACGCACTCGATGAGGTTCGGATCGGCGGCCAGCGCCGGAACAACGTTGAAATCATCTGGACGCTCCGCCGCTCCGGCCACCCGCGCGATCCTCGCTACACGCTCGCGTACCGCACGGCTGACGGCACGCTTAAACTCCATCGCTACGGGCACGACGAAGTACGGGTAAGGTACGCGACAGCGGAGGATCGACAAAACGCCGCCACCCTCAACTACGTCCGCGAGGAAGTGCGCGCGCAGGCTCGACGAGCTGGGGCGACGCTCAACCCGACAGCCCACTATCCCCGCTGGGTGAGCGGTGAGAAGATGCTGCCCGAGGCGATCCTCGCGAACGTGTGGGAATGGCTCCCTCAGGCGCCGCGTCGTTCCGCCCTGGAAGCGTTCCTCGCCGGTACGTCCTCCACGAAGACGGGCGCGAGCGATCGACTGATCATGCCCTTCCCCTCCAATATCGATCAGCGCAACGCGATTCGAGCCGCGCTCACACACCAACTGTCCATCATCGACGGGCCTCCCGGTACGGGTAAAACGCAGACGATCCTCAATCTCATCGCCTCCCTGATCGCGCAAGGCAAGACCGTCGGCGTCGTCGCGGGGGCGAACTCTGCGGTCGACAACGTCGTCGACAAGCTGACGGAGGAAGGCTACGGCTTCCTCGTCGCGAACCTCGGGAAAACGAAGCGCGTCAAGGAATTCCACGAGCGTGAGGGTGTCCTTGAACAGAGGCGCGAAGCGTGGGCTCGCAAGGCGTCCGCTGCGTCGTCGGATGCGCCTGCCGGAGCCGACGAGACTGCGCTGCGGGTCGAAGAAGATCGCCTCGTCGCTCTATGGGAGGATGCTCGAGACATTCCGAAGATCCGCGCGCAGCTGACGGCGGCTCAGCGTGAGCAGCGTCTTTTTGAGGAAAAGGTACAGGAGAGTCGCCGCTCGATTGCGGACATCTCTCATCTGGCTATCTCGAGGCGCCGCTCTGGGGTCATCGGTGACCTGCTTGCCCTCGCTCGCTGCGCGCCGAGGGTGGGGCGTGGTCCTCGGGGCTTCATCGAGCGGGTGCGTCGCTACTTCGTTTACGGCTCCTTAAAGGGCGTTGACCTGGGAGACCCGCACGTCCAGTCGGCGCTCCAGCTCGCCTTCTACCGGGCCAACGAGCAAGAACTATCCGACCGCATCGAGCAAGCCGAGGCCCGCGCTGCCCGCCACGGCCTCGTCGAAGTGAGCGCGCAGTATCGCCGCCACTCACGCGAAGCGTTGGATGCCGCCTTGCTCAGCCGATTCATGCGCGAGCGTCCGAGCCGCCTCAGCCCAACCGAGCGGCTCAAGCGGCAGACGGATATCCTCCTGCGCACCTACCCCGTTGTGGCATCCACGTGTTTTTCGATCCGGAACAACCTGGCGGAGGAAGTGCTGCTCGACTGGATCATCATCGACGAATCCTCTCAGGTTCTGCTCCCCCAGGGGATGGCGGCACTGAGCAAGGCCCGTAACGCTGTCATCGTTGGTGACGACAAGCAGCTCGGCCCGATCTTCCAGGGGTGGGATGAGAGCAAGCAGGAGCCGCCCACGCCGCGCTTCGACGTCCGTTCGCTCTCGCTGCTCGACTCCATCAAAATAATGCCGGAGTCGGCGCAGGTGCCGAGCACTCTGCTCAAGGAACATTACCGGTGTCATCCCGCGATCATCGAGTTCTGCAACCGTATGTACTACGGTGGTCAGCTCATTCCGATGCGCGTCCCTGCCGACGATGCACCCGATCCGCTCGCGATCATCTATGCAGCGCCCGGAAACCACGCGCGACGCCCATCGCGCGGCAGTGGCTTCTTCTCGCAGCGGGAAATCGACATCGTCACCGACCTTGAGGATGTGCGCAGCATCCGGGACGGCGTCGAGCTCGAGGGGACAGACGAGTCGGGCGACTTCGTGGTGGGCGTCGTGACTCCGTTTCGGGCACAGGCAACGAATATGAGTAAAAGGATTCGTGGCGGCCTCGGCGATGGGGCTCATCCCCGATGGCTGGCGGAGACCGCGCACAAATTCCAGGGGCGCGGTGCGGGCACGATCATCCTGTCCACAGTCCTCAACGCCAACGACCGCTCGGCCCCGCAAGCCTTCTACGACGCGGATGCCCTGACGAACGTGATTGTGTCGCGAGCCAAAGACCGCTTCGTCGTCGTGACCACGCATGGGGGAGTCCGTCTCAGCCGAAACGTGAGAGCCTTGCTCGAGTACATCGAGATGTGCGATCCGAGCGCCGTCGTCCAGTCGGACATCGTGTCCATTTTCGACGTCCTCTACAACGCGTATAGCGAGTCGCTCGAGCGGTATTCTCAGGTTAAGTGGGCTGATCGTCGACGCTCGCCCGCAGAAAATGTCGCGGAACAATGCCTGCGAGATGTGCTCGCAGAACCCAGGTACGCGCGCTTTGGGTATCAGACCCAAGTGTTCCTGCGGGATGCATTGCCAAATACGCGCCGCTTGAACGAGGACCAGCGAGCTTTCGTGTTCCGGGACAGCGCGCTCGACTTCGGGGTGTACTCGCGTGTGACGAAGCGCCTTCTCCTTGCCATCGAGGTAGACGGGTGGACGTTCCACGGCATGAGCCAGAAGCAGCAGAAGCGCGACGGCCTCAAAGATTCGATCATGTCCGCGTATGGAGTTCCCGTCCTGCGTCTGCCCACGATCGGATCCGGGGAGGAGCAGAAGATCCGCGAGGCGTTGGATCGGCTCCTGTAGGAAACGTCTGATGCACTCGGTGGGTTCACCCCGTAACTGACTCGGCGGCCTCCCGTCGTGATCGTCTACAGGAATGGACGAGGCCGGGGCTGGGCATGCACATCCGTGCGGTTATGGGAATATGGGTGGGAGGATGTGCGTGATGGTTGCGCAGCATTCTGAGTGTTTCGTGCTGGTT
>ERZ772986.80-NODE-80-length-58253-cov-6.069092_pt1 | contig 58253 bp, 48 predicted proteins | sample MGYA00511898_ERZ772986 | MGnify/ENA primary metagenome ERZ772986 (study PRJEB29015, sample SAMEA2737934) | human oral metagenome | biome: human oral; feature: human-associated habitat; material: dental | place: China | collected 2148 ... | reverse complement strand
TCATATGGCTTTTTACTTTTTACAGATTTGGTCTCACATCATTGACTAATGTACATTGTTTTTTTATTCATACATTTTTTCACGGTCAATATTGAAAATTTTTCTGGCAGAGCCTAAAATCAATCGCTCCGATAAGCGTGTCAACCCTTGTGCATACGACTTTAACACTATCTCCAAGGCGGAACTGCCTACCGTGATTACAACCAACCAGTCTGTAATTTTCCTGATCAAATTCATAGTAATCATCGGTCAATGTATCAAATCTTACAAGGCCTTCAACAGTGTTAGGCAGTTGAACGAAGATTCCAAAACTCGTTATTCCACTTATGATGCCCTGCTCCTCATAACCAACCCAGCGCTTCATGTATTGAGCTTTCTTCAGCTTTTCAAGTTCGCGTTCCATCGAAATCGCCTTACGCTCGGTCTCAGAAACTATATCTGAAACTTTCTTAGCCCTTTCATGATATTTTGATAGCTGTTCATCACTTAGTTCCTCATGCATTTGATGCTTAATCATCCTGTGAATCCAGAGATCTGCATACCTTCTTATCGGAGATGTAAAATGGCAGTACTGCTTGAAAGCCAGTCCGTAATGTCCTAGACACTCAGGTGAATAAAATGCCTTTTGCATACTTCTCACCATGACCGCACTGACAAGTGAAAGCTTTCCGTCCTTATCCGCCTCTTCGAGCAGATTCCTCAATGCTAGAGGATGAATATTACCCTCGTTCAGTGGAAGCGATATTCCTATGCCCTTTAGGAAGGATTTTAGCTCCATCACTTTCTCCGGTAGCGGCTTTTCGTGGACTCTGTATATAAAAGGATATTCCATCCAAAAGTAATGCTCGGCAACCGTTCTGTTTGCAATCAGCATAAACTCCTCAATGAGGCGATTTGCAGTACGCCTCTCCGTTAGCGATATGTCTACAGGAACACCGTCCTTGTCGATTTCAAACTCTGCTTCATCTATATCAAAATCTATACTTCCAAGCTCTTCCCTCGCTTTTTTTAGGCACTCCGCAAGCTCCTGCATGTCCTTGAGCATAAATCCATGTGCCTCAAGCTTGGCATTAGCTTTGCCGTGCTCCAAAAAATCCGAAACATCATCATAGACGAGCCTTGCGCTCGATTTGATTATCGATTCGCATATCTTATATTCCTGTACTTTGCCTCTCCTATCTATCTCCATTATGCAGCTCAGCGTAAACCTGTCCTCGCCCTCGTTTAGGCTGCACAGTTTGTTAGATAGCAAAACGGGAAGCATAGGAACAACATGTTCTATCAGGTATATGCTGTTTCCCCTGCTCAAAGCCTCCGCATCAAGAGCCATACCCTCGCGGACAAACTCGCTGACATCGGCGATGTGGACTCCGAGAACGAAGTTGCCCTTTTCATTTTTCTTAAGCGAAACGGCATCATCAAGATCCTTGGAATACGCACCGTCAATGGTTATTATTTCTTCTTTTCTTAGGTCAAGTCTCGACCCGATATCCGTGTACTCAAGCACAAGATCAGCAACTTTTCGAGTTTCCGCCTCTATCTCCTTAGGAAATTCCACGCTGACATCGTGCTCATATATTAAGGCTTTGATGTCCCTATCGGAATCATCCTTCCTTGCGATAATCTTTAGAACTTCACCCTCGGCCAGTCTATCGTCCTGAGGATATTTTCTAATTTTGACGAGAAGCTTATCTCCGTTCTTTGCGCCTCTAAGCCATTTGCTTGGAATGAAAACATCCTCTTTAAGTCGCTTCTCCATAGGTATGAGAAAGCCATTTTTTCCACTCTTATCAAGTGTTCCGACGAGCTCCGTTACCATTCTCTCCTTTATGTTTACGACAAAGCCCTCGGGTCCGTTTTCCCAAAGAGGCATAGGAATCAAAGCGACCTCCGCTATGTCGCCATCCATGGCATCCTTCATGTGCTTTCTCGCAATGAAGACATCTTTTTCAAATGCATCGCTTTTGAGAAATCCAAAGCCTCCCCTGGCCCTATGTATCTCGCCGGTAATTACTTTTTTCTTTGTTTTTGATTTTTTACTCATTCTCCCACCCAAGGCTAGGCCTTAAATTATGGTTATATCTTTAGATATACCATACTAACATTTATTATCTAATTTTGTAAAGCTATTGTAGTTTAGGTTGAATTTATCCTAACACAGTGTTAATATAATCTAAAAGGGAGGAAGTGATCTATATGAATATAAGTACTAATAGTTTGGTTTCTATAACAGAAGCAAACCAGAATTTTTCAAAGGTAGCAAGAAAGGTTGACGAAAATGGCTCTGTAATAATTCTAAAGAACAATCGACCAAGATACCTTCTGGTTGAATTTAACGAAGCAATCGAATACCAGCTTGCTCCTGATGAAGATGTTATGGCAGTTTCCAATAGACTTATAAGCGAAAACCGTGTAGCTTATGAGGTTCTATCCAAATGATTCGCTTATCAAAAGCTCAAGTACTACAACTTCATCAGCATCTTATTGAGATAACCGGCGGAGCGGTGGGAATCCGTGATGATGGTATGCTAGATTCTGCACTTAATACTCCGTTTCAAGTTTTTGATGATATTGCACTATTTCCCGGCATCATACAGAAAGCAGCCCGCTTGGGATTTGGATTAATTAAAAACCATCCATTTATAGATGGTAACAAACGTATTGGTGCGCATACTATGCTAGTTTTTCTTGAGCTTAATGGCATTCATCTCAGTTATAACCAAGAGGAGTTATATACAATAATATTAGGTGTTGCATCTGGCATAAATACTTATGAAGATCTTTTGCAATGGCTTTACTCACATGAATCTTAAGCCATTCTTTAAATCGCGTGAAAGCATTGGTATATACTTAACTACTTATGGAGTTTGTTACTAAGCCTCATTGCATTTAACTTGATATTTCATGATTTAAAAAGGAGGATTTCTGCACTCATGCAAAGCATCCTCCAATCTAATTATTTACTTTTAAGTAATGCTCAGTTTACAGCATAACTCATAATAAAGGTAAATATATCGTTAAAATATTTCTCCCTCACCTCGTCTATATCGTTGTAAAGCTCATGCTTTGCCCCTTCAAAGTTTATATGCCGGACATTTGCCGCCCTTCTCGCAAACTTCTCGTGACCGCTCATGTTCACGAGTGCATCGTTTCCTGATGTCAGAAGAAGAACCGGTATCTTGACCTTATAAGCATTCCTCAAAATCTTTCTTGTCGCCTTAAAGCTCGCCGCTCCCCAACCGTTTGACATCATGTAGGTGTGGTAGTGCTCGTCTGCCAGCCTTTGATTGAAGATATAGTTATACCTCACCTCGGACCTTGCGCTGCTGCTCTCAAACCTAGGTATGCCGTCAAAGTGCTTTCCACCGGGAAAAGGTAAATGCTCCTGATGAAGAAGCCTTATCTTTGCACATAGAAGTGAAACGGCTATCTTCGGTGTTTTTCCTGTTTTGATGCTGAACATCGGTGAGCTCAAGACCGCAGCGTCGAAATACTCCGGGTGCTCCTCTAAAAACAGAGCTGCAATAGCACCGCCCATGGAGTGTGCGTAGATGATTCGCGGAAGCTTTGACGACTTAAGCATAACAATCTTTTCCATGAACTCCTTGAGATCTGCGATATAATCACTGTAATCGTTTACGTGAACAATGTCCTTGTCGCTCGTCTGCCTACCGGAATATCCGTGACCTCGCTGCTCGAGGAAGAATACCTCAAAGCCCGCCTGCCAGAAATAGTGAGCCAGCTCATGGAACTTTCCCCAGAAACCGCAGTAGCCGTGAAGCATTACAATTGTACCTGCGGTTTCTTTGTCCTTATTCTGAGAGGCGTGGTAGTATCTGAGCTTCATTCCGTCAAAAGAGACAAAGTCTCCCTGCTTAACGTATTCGCTACGCCACTTCGGGTTTTCATACGACATGTACTCCTTGTAGTCTGAGTCCTTTATGAACTTTATTTCCGGTTTTTCGCTTGCATTATTATTCATTATCGCTACCTGACACGCTTTCAATTACCGCAAAGACCTTATCCGGGCAGTTTGTGATTATGGCATCCACGCCGAGCTTGCAGCACATCTTAATGTACTCCTCATCGTCAACTGTCCAAACATTTACATCGATATTTTTCTCCTTGCACTCCTGCATAAATCCCTCATACTGCAAATTGTAGAGGGCAGGATGAAGCGCAGACATACCGTGAAGCTTCGCATATTCAGGCATGCCGATTGTTCCATCCGCATATAGGAAAGCGCATTTTACCACGGGTCTCAGTTCCTTTACTCTCTTGACCGAAAGATGGTTAAACGATGAAAAAATAACGCGCTCCATGAATCCGTATTCCTCCGTCAAAGCAATTGTCTTCTCCTCGATTCCGTTGTAGAACACTATGCCCGTCTTAAGCTCAATGTTTATCGTCATATTTGTATCCGCAAAGAGCTCAAAAACCTCTCTGAGCGTAGGAATCTTCACACCTTTATATGCCTCATATCCGTAGGAAAAATCGAAGTTTCTCAGCTCAGCGAGCGTGAAGTCCTTGAGCCATCCCTTCCCGTCAGATGTTCTATCTATCTTTTCGTCGTGGCATACAACAAGCTCTCCATCCTTTGTCATCTGTACATCGAGTTCTATTCCGTCAGCTCCCATCTCCATCGCCTTGGCAAAGGCAGGAAGCGTATTCTCGGGGCAGTATGCACTTGCACCGCGATGTGCCCACACAAAAGGTCTTTTCGTTTTATTCATTACCATAACACTCCTTGTTTCCCCAAAGTTCCTCGTACTCGACACCTGTTACGCGCTTTAGAATTTTCTTTTCCTCTTCAGTTGTCTCTGAATTATCCTCACCCTTTCTCCTTGCGATTTCCTTGTGAACGAGTTCAAACTCCTTCTTTGTAATAGGGAATATGTAACCGAAAATCAAAAGGAGAGTAACCAGAATCACCGGCAAGAATATGAAAATCAGAGCTATGCCGTTCTGCGTGTGAAGGCTCTGTCTAAGTCCTGACTTTGCAACTTCTGCATCGTATCCGGCAATTGAAATCAAAATTCCAATAACCCAAGCCGAAAGTCCTGCAGATATTTTTCTTGCAAAGGTTGCCATTCCCGATACAATTCCCGGTCTGCTCACCGAAGTTATTAACTCGTCTACGTCAGCCATATCTGCGAGGATGGCAAATATGCTTGTCAATGTGGCCGCGTTTCCTATACCCACACCCGCCGACAGGGCAAGGATCGGATATATTGACGCCCCCTCGTATGAGAACGCAAGAAGACCGAGCGTGCACACTATTCTTATCGGTGCACCTATCAAAATCGTAGTCCTCTTTGACGTCTTCGTCATTATCGGTCCGAAAAAGAGCATGCCGAGGAGCTGAGAAACCATCAGAACTCCCATCAGCATGGTCATATAACCCTTTTGATAGCCGTTCAGTACATCGTCGACATAGTAAATTGCCATTCCCGAGACAAAATCCATACCGCACTGTCCTGACAGGTAGATTCCTATGAAAATTCTAAATGACCTGCTTTTGAAAACCGAAGCTGCCTGTGAAAAGCTGTCTCCTATGCCGGTTTTAACCGGTTCTCTAAGCTTTTCCCAAGTTCCCGCAAAGCTTATTAGCGAACTCATGCAGAACAGAATTCCAAATAAAATTCCAACCTTTAGATACATAGATACTTGAAGATTATCCTTTATCATCAGAGTTGGAATTATACCTGCTGCGATAGCACCAAGGGTAGACCAAATCATGCGCAAGGCGGAAAACTTAGATCTGACAGCGTAGTCATCTATCATATCCGGAAGAAGTCCATTGTAAGGAACCATCAAAATAGTAAAGCCCGTCGAAAACAAACAGTAAATCACTATGTAGTATATGAACATAGCCACTTTGCTTTCAGTTGGAATCGTAGTCCAAAGAAACACAAAGGTAAACGCCGAGATAATTCCTCCGATTAAAATATAGAAGCGCTTGGGTCCTAATCTCGAAGTCGTCCTATCAGTTATATTCCCCATTATAGGATCCGTTACCGCGTCCCAAACCTTACCGATAAGTGGAATTGCGCCGGCCCATGCTGCCGGTATTCCGAGTGCCTTTGTCAAAAATACCATGAAAAAGGTGTTAATGATTACAAATGCACCGCCTCCATAAAACTCAGCCATTCCGTAAACCAGTCCCGTAAACACACCTGTGCCACGGTACTTTCCCGCTATTTTCTCTTGCATTTTACATTCCTTGCTTAATAATATCTTTAAATTTTAATTTAACGTTTGTGCATATTTTCGCCTTGGTTCAATTATGGCCTAAAGCTATTTGCTCAGTACATCGATGAGCTCGTAGAGCTCGTGATTGAACTCGCACTTTTCATTGAGAGCTCCTTCGATTTCAAAGGCCTGAATTTTACCGCTTACGGTACCGATAGCCTTGTTTCTTATTCCGGTTTTGATCAACTCTACAGCCTTAGCCCCGCTTTGACTTGCGAGTAACCTGTCGTCCAGTGTAGGCACACCGCCGCGCTGTAGATATGACAGAACCACTATTCTGGTTTCGCGACCTGTGACAGCAGCGATTTCCTTGGCCAGCTTATCCGAGCTTATCCCCGAACCCTCGGCATTTATGATTATGCTGTTGAGCTTGCCACGAGCTGCACCCTGAAGAATCTTACGGCAAATGCGATTGACATCCGCCTCTATCTCAGGAATCAAAACAGCTTCAGCACCTCCGCCAACACCTGAATAAAGAGCAATGTCTCCGCAATGTCTTCCCATGACCTCGATAATGGTGTTTCTCTCGTGTGCAAAACTTGTGTCTCTCACCTTTGATATGGCATCGAGAACTGTATTTACAGCCGTATCGAAGCCTATGGTGAAATCAGTATAGGCTAAATCATTATCTATTGTTCCCGGAAGGCACATTAGATTGACACCGAGCTTTGAAAGCTCAAGTGCTCCCCTCATAGAACCGTCACCACCGATTACAACCAGCGCATCTATGCCGAAGGTACCAAGAATTACCTTCGCTCTCTTTACGCCCTCTTCAGTGCTGAATCTTTCGCTTCTGGCAGTCTTCAGTACGGTTCCGCCTCGGTGGAGAATATCACCGACGCTGGAAAGGCTCATCTGCTCGATTTCCCCATCTAAAAGGCCATCGAATCCCCTCTTTATACCATAGACTTCCATACCTGCATCTATACCACATCTAACCACAGCTCTGATGGCTGCATTCATACCGGGCGCATCTCCGCCGCTGGTCAAAACTCCAATCTTCATAGTAAACTCCTATGTATATCTCAGCTGTTTGCAATATTCTTTATCTTGACATTAGCATGTCCCAGCAGCTCTGCCATCTCCTCCGCGAACTCCAGGCTTGGTCTAACCAGACTCTGCTGTGACGACATTATCTTACCGTTTCTCAAAAATACGAGAACCTGAACTTTGCCGGGATACCTTCTCATTATCCTGCTGATTTTACTTATTACCTCTTTCTCCGAAAGATTTACGGCCTCTGCGATGCCCTCTCCACTCTGTGGTATTCTAAGTTTTACGGCATTCATCAAAGTTCCCAAGCCGGAATTTGTTCTGCCCCCCTCACGGGCTCCAAGATTTTGCGAGTCAGTATCAGCTCCGGTAGAATCGCTCTGATTTCTTGGCACGCTTTTGGATTTGCCCTGTCTTCCATTTGACCTACCGGATCTAGCGAGCTCTATTATCCGATCCGCCTCATCTATGCTGACTATGTGCTCAGCTATAATCTTAGCCTGACCGCTTTCTCCAACATCGGCACGACCGCTCAAAACTATGATATTGTCCTGCTCCAGAAGCTCCGCACAGTTTTCAAATGTCTTAGGAAAAACAATTACCTCAACATCACCGTACAGATCCTCGAGCTGTACAAAGGCCATCATTTGCCCCTTCTTGGTGACAAGGTTTCTGTGTCCCGTGATAAGCCCTGCAATAATCAGCTCCTTGCCGTCCTGAATCTCACTGATTTCATCCATGCTATCGTCTTCCTCTGAACGGCTTCTGCTTCCGAGCTGCGTTGTATTTACCGTTACGATTCTATCGATGACATCCTTGTACTGGTTTAGCGGATGGTCGCTGATATAGACACCCGTCATTTCCTTTTCGAGACTTAGAAGCATTCCCTTATCAAAGTTAGCAATGTCCGGAAGTCTTCCCGAAACGTTGCCACTTCCCATCTCCTCGCTGTTAAGCTGAAAAAGCGACATTTGACCGGCTATATTTTTTCTGGCGTTCTGCTGAGCGGACTCCATCACATCCTCATAGACTGCGAGAAGAACTGCACGATTTGGATTGATACAGTCGAGCGCACCTGCCTTTATAAGGCTTTCCATGGCTTTCTTATTTACCTCTTTAATATCGAGGTTATTCACGAATTCGAAAATGTCCTTAGGTGCTTCTCTTCCGGCTCTTGCCTTTATTATCGCGTTGACTACGCCCTCTCCGACATTCTTGACAGCCATGAGACCGAAGCGAATCTTCCCGTCCTTTGTCGAAAAGCTGTGTTCACTCTCAAGCACCGACGGAGGAAGAACCTCTATGCCGATTTCTCTGCAATTTGCTATATACTTTGATATTGCTGCGGAATCACCCATAACACTTGTCATAAGAGCCGCCATGAACTCAACCGGATAATATCTCTTGAGGTATGCAGTCTCAAAGGCCAGTACAGCGTATGCTGCCGCATGGGATTTATTGAATGCGTATTCGGCAAAGGAAACCATGTCATCAAAGATAGCCTCTGCAGCCTCCTTGGATACACCGTTTCTGATACATCCCGGAATTTCAATATTGCCGTCAGGTGAAAGTTTGCCGTTTATAAACCATTCCTTCTCCTCCATCATTACGTCAGCCTTCTTCTTACTCATGGCACGACGAACGAGGTCGGATCTACCGTAGCTGTAGCCTGCGAGGTCACGAACTATCTGCATTACCTGCTCCTGATAGACGAGACATCCATAGCTTACATCCAGTATTTCCGCAACTTTTGGCGTCACATACTGAATTTTGTCCGGATTTTTCTTATTCTCTATATACTTTGGAATCGAGTCCATAGGCCCCGGTCTAAAAAGTGAAATACCGGCGACAACATCCTCAAAGCAGCTAGGTCTAAGCCTCTTCATAAAAGAGGTCATACCCGAACTCTCGAGCTGAAAGACTCCGAGCGTATTTCCGTCAGCAATCATCGAATAGACATCAGGATCCTCATATCCTATCTTGCTGAAATCTATATCTACTCCGTGATTTTCCTTTATCAAAGACTTTGCGTTTCTAATCATCGTCAGGTTGCGCAGTCCTAAAAAGTCCATCTTGAGAAGTCCCAGTTCCTCAATCGTAGTCATGTTAAACTGGGTTGCAAGACCTTTATCTGACATATAAAGAGGCACATATTCATTAAGCGGTAGCTTTGATATAACGACACCTGCCGCATGAGTCGAGGCGTTTCTCGGCATGCCCTCTATTCTCATCGCCATGTCTATTACTTTTTTGGTGCGGGGATCCTCGTCATACATTTTGCGAAGTTCCGGGCTTATGTTTAAAGCTTTCTCCAGAGTCATATTAAGTTCAAAAGGTATGGCCTTTGCAATTTTGTCAGCTTCCGCATATGTTAGGTTTAATGCTCTTCCGACATCTCTCACCGCAGCCTTTGCCTTAAGTCTGCCGAAGGTTATAATCTGAGAAACGTTCTCTCTGCCGTATTTTTGCTTAACGTACTCGATTACCTCGCCACGTCTTTCGATGCAGAAATCTATATCTATATCAGGCATGCTGACACGCTCGGGATTTAGGAATCGCTCAAAGATTAAAGTGTACTTAATCGGGTCTATGTCCGTTATCCTGAGACAGTAGGAAACTATACTTCCTGCCGCTGAACCTCTGCCGGGTCCAACCGCTATATTGTTGTTTCTGGCATAGTTTATGAAATCCCAAACTATCAAAAAATACTCTACATAACCCATCGATTCGATGACAGATAGCTCGTAGTTCATTCTCTCAACCAACTCCGGCTCAATATTTTCGTATCTTTCTCTGAGTCCGGATTCAACCAGCTCACGCAAATACTCCGCGCAGGTCTTTCCCTCAGGTGGGACAAACTCCGGAAGGTGATATTCTCCAAAAGTGAATTCGACATTGCACCTTTCGGCAATCTTTGCCGTATTGTCTATTGCCTGAGGAGCAAAGGCAAAAATAGTCCTCATCTCGGCCTCGCTCTTTAGGTAGAACTGGTCGTTAGGAAAACGCATTCTCCTCTCGTCATCTATGCTCGTAGCTGTCTGAATCGCAAGCAAAACATCATGCGCCTCGGCATCTTCCTGCCTGATATAGTGCACGTCATTTGTCGCTACGAGCGGAATATCAAGTTCCTCAGAAAGTTTTAGGAGCTGCTGATTGACGAGGTATTCCTCCTCAAGGTCCTGATCCTGCATCTCCAAAAAAAAGTTACCATGTCCGAAAATTTCATCAAGCTCAATAGCCTCTGCACGTGCGCCCTCGTAGTCCTTGTTCAAAAGCCTCTGCTGAACCTTGCCCGCAAGACACGCTGATAAAGCGATGATTCCACCGCTGTATTTTCTGAGTACATCCTTGTCAACCCTAGGCTTATAGTAATATCCGTTTATGTATCCCTCTGATACTATTTTAATCAAATTACGGTATCCGTCGTTCGTTTCGGCAATCAAAACGAGATGATTTTGATATCTATCCAAATCCGGATCCTTATCCTTCATACCCCGGACGGCCATGTATATTTCGCAGCCGATTAACGGCTTAACTCCTTGCTTCTTGCACTCCTTGTAAAAGTCAATAACACCGAACATGTTTCCGTGGTCGGTTATGGCAATGGAGTCCATGCCCAGTTCCTTAGCACGTTTAACAACGCCGTCAATTCTAGCGGCACCATCCAAAAGGCTATATTCTGTATGTAGGTGAAGATGTGTAAATGACATTTTCCGTGTCTCCTTGACAGCTTTATTACTTACTAATAAAATTATACCATAGGCGGGTTATTTTTGTTAATGAAATATGGAGGTTAATATGGTTAATACCACTACCGAAAACTATAAATTTTTCCAGCACAAGAATTGTGAATTCTTCCCATGTCACAAAACTAATAAACCGGAGGATTTCAACTGCTTGTTCTGCTATTGCCCTCTGTATGCGCTCGGTGACAAATGCGGTGGCAACTTTCAGTACACGGATACCGGATTCAAGGATTGTACAAACTGCATGTTCCCACACGTGAGAAATAACTACGACAAGATTTTGGAGCGCTATCAGGACATCATCGCTGTGGCTGCGAGAAACAGTGATAAAAAATAAAATTGCTTACATTCCCGAGTTCTGAGGCTACAATTGCCCATGGACTCGGGTTAATTTTTAGGAAGAAATATGAAACAGATTGCTGTATACGGTAAGGGAGGCATAGGAAAATCGACTTTAAGTGCAAATATTTCCGCTGCCCTTTCGCTAAAAAATAAAAGAATACTTCAAATAGGCTGTGACCCTAAGCACGACTCTACCAAGCTTTTGATGCGTGGTCTTTCCATCCCTACTGTTTTGGACTATATAAAGACAAAACCGCCACTTGAGTACCGCAAAAGCGATATACTCTTTGAGGGATTTGGCAAGATCGGGTGCATAGAAGCAGGTGGTCCAAAGCCCGGTGTCGGCTGTGCCGGTCGAGGCATAATCACTGCCTTTGAGCTACTTGAGACACTTCACATCAAAGATAACTACGACATGATAATCTACGACGTTTTAGGCGATGTTGTCTGTGGCGGTTTTGCAGTTCCGATACGCAGAGAGTATTCCGATAGTATTTTTATTGTCACCTCCGGTGAGTACATGTCGCTCTACGCTGCTAACAACATATTGCGCGGCATCCAAAACTACGACGAAAATCGCCCAAGACTCCTTGGAATACTATATAACAGTCGAAATGTCAAAAACGAGGATGACAGGGTTTATAAGTTCGCAGAAGCAGTTAAGCTGCCTGTATTTGCACGAATTCCTCGCGACGACATCTTCGCTCAGGCAGAAAGGGACAATAAAACCGTACTTGAACTCACCCAAAACGAAGAAAATGCTGTCGCTGACATATTTAAGGATATCGCAGCAAGGATATGCGATGGTCCAAGTCACTACCCTGCTTTGCCTTTAACGGACGAAGAGCTGGAGGCACTGATTCTATCAAATCAGAAGCCCCTTGCCGAGGTCGAAAATCAAAGTGAGTCTAAAAAAAATATCTCCCCTTCTCCTGTTTCAAATCCGGCTTGTGATAATTGTAATGGCGGTGAGAACTACAACGTTCCTTATCTATCAAAGAATGTAATCAGGGACGAACCGCTCCATGGCTGCGCTTTTAACGGCGCTATGACTATGAGCTCAAATCTAAGAGATGTCGTGATTCTTGCACACTCTCCAAAGAGCTGCACATACCTATCCATACAGACCATAAGTTCGGCAGGAAGAAGAACGCTATTTGAGCGAGGAAACATTTTACCATCATCTTTGATACCAAACGTGCTGTCAACGGACATGACCGAGACCGATATGGTCTTTGGCGGAAGCGAAAACCTCCTAAATACAGTTAAGGCAATTCTTGATTCCCCTTCGCCACCACCGGCCATCGTGATTGTCAGTTCCTGCCCTTCCGGAATAATCGGAGATAATATAGATGATGCGCTGAGTCTTTCAAGTGAAAAGACAAGGATAGTCACAGTAAAAGCTGAGGGAAACCTCACAGGCGACTATCTTCAGGGTATGCTTATGGCCTACACCTCACTTGCAAAGCAAATAATAGATAGAGATGTAGAAAAGAGAAAAAGAACTGTAAACATAGTCTTTGAAAAAGTCGTTGCCAGAAACACAGAGATGAATTTCCAGAGGCTTAACGCCTTCCTTGCTCGCATGAATATTAGAGTAAACTGCCGCTTTCTATGTAACACCAGCTATGCATCACTTCGCGATTTCTGCTCAGCAGAGCTAAACCTGCTCGCATACCGCGACTATACGGGCCAAATTTTAGAGAATTTCTTCAGCAAGGAATATGGAGCACACTTCTTTGAAAAGCAGTTTCCCATCGGCTTTAATGAAACGGCAGATTGGCTTCTTGGCATAGGCGAACACTTTGATGCAGTGAACGAAGCAAAAAAGATAATATCGGAAAACGAGCTTATCTATCAAAGCAGAATCGACGCAGTTAAGCCAAAGCTCGAAAACAAAAAGCTCATGATAGTCACCTATAATCACGAACTCGACTGGATACTGAACGCTGCCCTGGACTGTGGAATGAAGATTGTTAAAATATGCGTTTTGAACTTTTCCCAGGATGAGGGGTTCCGCTCATCCCTTCATGAAATAGATGGCATAGATGTAGTTGAGAACTATGACAAAGATGAAAGAAACGCAGATATAGAAAAACTTAAGCCTGACATCATACTCTCAAACTACGAGCCTGTAAGCGAACAGATCTGTATCACAGACACCATCCCTATGTGTCCGGATAACGGCTTTTTCACAGGTCTTGAGATGCTTGAGCGATGGTCGAGGCTATTCAGTAAATCAAAGGAAGGAGAATGGCTCAATGACAGAAAATTATTTGACAAGTATTACACCGGATAGCATGTCGGGGCTGGTCTTCGCTTTTGAAGGCATATCAAAAGGTCTTGTCCTAATGAACGGCCCTACCGGTTGTAAGTTCTATCACTCGGCGACATCGGATAATCAGATGATAAGGCAGCCCGAGTTTGATCCGCTCGAATACCCTGAGTTTTGGTACTTCGGACAGCCACGTGTTCCTTCAACCTTCCTCGATAAACGTGATTATGTATATGGAAGTGAGGACAAGCTCTCCGAGGTCATAACCTTTCTCGAAAAGGAAATAGACTTTGACCTTCTCGCCATCGTAAACACTCCGGGTGCAGCGCTAATCGGAGATGATATAGAGAGAATCGCAAGGGAAGCAAGCAAGGACGAGAGTAAAATCATTTCCATAGGAAGCCCGGGCTATTCCCTGCCAATATGGGACGGCTACATCAAAGCCTGCCGTATTCTCATTGAAAAGCTGGCTAAACCTGACGAAAAGCCGGCAGGAAAATCCGTAAATATACTCGGGCTTTCAATCTTCCACAGGGACTTCGCCGGAGACAAAGAAGAGCTTCAGAAAGCCCTCGCACTCTGCGAAATAGATGTAAACTGCTTCCTCTGTGCCGGCTCAAGCGTAAGCGATATAGAAAAGCTTCCACGCGCGGATCTTAATATAGTAGTAGACAGCTTATACGGGCTTGATTCCGCAAAGCTTTTATCGGAGCGCTTTGATATGCCTTACACCGTCTGCGATGGACTTCCGGTCGGCTTTAGAGCAATGGAAGAACTATTGCAGAGGGTCTGTGAAAAGCTCGGCTCAAACATCACAGCATATATGAAGCAAAGTGAGCGAGCAAGAGCAAAGTGCTTTGCACATCTCTCGAGAGTTCACACTCTTACGGGTCGTCCAAAGGGTGTGAAGTTTGCCGTGCACGGCAGCCTATCTCAGTGCCTTGGCTATACTGAGTTCTTAGCAAGCTATTTTGGCATGACTTGCGATGTTGTTTCTATAGTAGAAAGAAAAGATCTTGATGACAAAACAAGAAACTATGAAGAGCTGGCTATGCAGGAAGCAAGGCTAAGAGAAATACTAAATGACTATGGGTCTTCTGATGCACTAAAGAAAAACATTTTCGATACGGATGCTGAGCTCGTCTTTGCCGATGGACAGACCATTGCTATGCTTAGAGCAAAGGGGAAAAGGTTCAGCGGTATTGAGACAGCACTCCCCTCCCTTGGTTATATTGATGTGATTGAGAAGTCTCATCTTGGCATTGGCGGAGGACTTCTTCTATGCGAGCAAGTTCTAAACGGTATGCTTTATTAAAAATATCTTACGACAAGTTCATCAAAAAATATGTTGACACGCACATTTTTTGATGTTACTATTTATCTAATTTAACAAACCTTTGATGGAGAATAGTAGGCTTAGATGCAGCAGAAGAGAGATTTGCAGATGGTGTGATTGCAGACTGTATGTGCTTTGTTGAATGGCCTCCTGAGGGCAAGCTGAACGGATTACCTTTGATGATTCAAGTAGGGGCGACGGAGAAGATACTTCGTTAACAATATCTGCATATGTTAGTATGCGAAGGAGTGGGCGTTTTACGCCAAGCCGGGTGGCACCGCAGGAGATTTCGGCTCTTGTCCCAGCGAATATGGGATGAGAGTTTTTTTTGTTTTTATACATCCTTTCACACTTCGCAAGTTTTTATGAAAAGAGAGAAGGAGAAAAAAATGTCAGAGAATACAAACAACAAAGCAATACCTTATAAAATCTATTTGCATGAGAGCGAAATGCCAACGCACTATTACAATGTTAGAGCCGATATGAAGAAAAAGCCGGCTCCGCTTGTAAACCCGGGTACTGGTAAGCCTATAACAGCAGATGAACTCAAACCTATTTTCTGCGATGAGCTTATCGATCAGGAGCTAAATGAAACTGATAGATATATCGAGATTCCACAGGAAATTAGAGATTTCTACAAGATGTATAGACCATCACCTCTCGTTCGGGCATACTGCCTCGAGGAAAAGCTTCAGACTCCGGCAAAGATTTACTATAAGTTTGAGGGAAACAACACCAGTGGAAGTCACAAGCTGAACTCTGCTATCGCTCAAGCCTACTACGCTAAGAAGGAGGGTCTCAAGGGCGTCACAACCGAGACCGGTGCAGGTCAGTGGGGTACTGCCCTCTCGATGGCTTGCTCATACTTCGGACTTGACTGCAATGTTTACATGGTTAAGGTTTCCTACGAGCAGAAGCCTTTCCGTCGTGAGGTAATGAGAACATATGGTGCATCGGTAACACCTTCACCATCTGAGACTACGGAAATCGGCAAGAAGATTCTCAGCGAACACCCGGGAACAACAGGAAGCCTTGGCTGTGCTATATCAGAAGCTGTAGAGGCTGCTACAACTACAGAAGGATATAAGTACGTTTTAGGAAGCGTGCTAAACCAGGTTCTCCTTCACCAGAGCATCATCGGTGAAGAAGCTATGGCAGCAATGAAGAAATACGATATCAAGCCTGATGTTATCATCGGCTGTGCCGGAGGCGGAAGTAATGTCGGCGGACTGATGTCACCTTTCATGGGAGAAAAGCTCAGAGGAGAAGCTGACTATCGCTTCATCGCTGTTGAGCCTGCATCATGCCCAAGCCTTACAAGGGGGCGCTACGCTTATGACTTCTGCGATACCGGTCGCGTTTGCCCTATGGCTAAGATGTACACTCTCGGAAGTGGATACATTCCTGCGCCTAACCACGCAGGCGGACTTCGCTACCACGGTATGAGCCCTATCGTTTCAGAGCTTTATCATCAGGGAAAACTAGAGGCTGTAAGCTACACTCAGACTGAAGTTTTTGAAGCAGCTCGTGACTTTGCCAGAGTTGAGGGAATACTTCCTGCTCCTGAGAGCAGCCACGCTATCAAGGCAGCAATCGACGAGGCTATTAAGTGCAAGGAGACAGGCGAAGAGAAGACAATTCTATTCGGTCTTACCGGGACAGGCTACTTTGACCTATACGCTTATGAGAAGTTCAACGATGGTGTTATGACTGACTACGTACCAAGCGATGAAGAGATTGAAGCAAGCCTTGCTACACTTCCAAACATCGAAGAGTAAATAGAGTAAACTTCCATCCTATAACACCCGATAAACACTATAATATAAACTCAGCCCCGAGAGCCTAGGCTTTCGGGGCGTTTTTGTGCGTATTCTATATTAAAATATTCACTGGATTTTAAAGGATTTCTCCTAGTATCATAAATAAAATTACCACTGCAAAAAAAAAGCATAAAAAACATAAAAAACCTGGTAGAATCTTTCCTGGCTTGTCATCGCTACACTGTGAACTACTGTTTTTACCATAAGATGCCGAATCCATTCTTTGCTCAGATGCATGTTTGATACTTTTTCTTGAACGAACTATTTCGTAATATCGATTCAAAGGGTCTTCCCTATCAATAATCCTATAATAAAAATCATCCAGCCATTCTATATCTTCTGCATCACACAGTTCATCTTCATAAGCGTCAGGTTCGTGCACTATCCTGTTTCTGACCCATCTGTAATGTTTAAGTTTTTTTAAATCACTTTCCCAGCCATCTACCAGATCCCATCCCTCAGTATTTTCATACATTTCGTCTATATATGCCGAGATTCGTCTTTCGTCTCCAAGCATATCTCCGCATAGCTTTTCTAAATGTTTATATGAGTCCATAAATCCCATAGTGTATTCCGTCCTTTGATGTATTTACAATATGCTAAGATTATTAAATATCAAAATCAATCCATTCAACCTATAAAGATTAGCATAATCTCCTACTAACACGCAAGAAAATTTTTAAAAGAATTGATAGTTAATTAAGAATTGAATTTTTGTTACATATAATATAAAATAGTATGAATTATAATCCATTCAATACTAAAAAACTATACTCATTTATAAGTAAAATTCGCTTACGACAGTTGCAAAACAGCTTGATTATCTGAGTTTTACTGTGAAGTTATTAAGGAGAACGGTAATGAAAAAAACAAAAAAACGATTTTTATGTATCGCACTAAGCCTTGCCATGACATTGCTGGTGATACCTGCCAGTGTATTCGCTGAGGAAATGCCGAACGAATACAAGGAGCAGACAAAAGATAATTATTGGGCAGAGCTTTCCTGGTACAAAGACAGTGGATTTCGTGCTGTCATACCTTCATACTTGAATGATTATTTTGCCGGCAGCAGAGTTAAATGGGTTAATACCTTAAATTATGATTATGTTACAGGCTTCCCTAATGCCGGAATTTCCAGTGATCCTAATCTTTCTGAGGAAGTTTCGGAGACCTTGAATAATTTGGATATGTATGCGCAGGATTTACCACATAGGGAACCTCGCGATCCTGCACTTAACAGATGGCAGGGTGGTAAGCAATGGAATCCGTACAACTTTAACTACTCGACTGATCTTTTAACTAAGAATATAACTGATTATAATGTTCGTGGGGATATTACCGAAAGAGGACTATCAAGCACAGAAGTTGCTAAGCACAACATAGGTGATGATATCAACCTTGATTTTAATCTTGATATGTCACTGTTCAAAAAAATGATGAACACAATTCTCATAGCTTATATAAATTCAGAATTCCCTGCGTATTACATGATGAAGGACAATATGCCAGAGACAGCCATAACGCAATCTGACGGGCAGTTAGTATTTGTTTTAGATCTTCCTAAAGGGCTGGAATCAACCGATGCTACAAAGTATAAGCTAAGTGGACTTGACGGCTTTGATCTATCCGTTACAAAGGAAAAGGACGGCAGAAGAATTGTTGTCAAAGCAAGACTCAAGGCTCCGGCTAACTATGAAATGTTAAAAGATGTATATGCAAAGATTCAGAAGGTTAATTCCGTTACTTTAAGTATCGATGGTTTGAAAGTGACATCTGATGTTGAGACCAATAAAAACAGTACCTTAACCGGGTACGCTTATGGAGCTTACGAAAACATATTTACTACAGATAATAATGCAATTATAAACCAAGATGCTTCAGCTATTGAAAATGATGACCATCATTCATTTGCGCGACTATCAACCGTTTATGCAGCAAAGCAGCTTGCTAACGGCAAAGACGAGGCAGGAGATCCTAACAAACCAGAGCTAATTACCTACTCACTAAGAGTAAATCAGAACAAGGTTACATTTATAGACGGTGGTAATACTCATGCGGTAGTTAATGTAGAATCAGGCAAAGCTATAGACACTGACAGCCTCACAGATCAGTCTATGCCGGCTGACCCAAGCAAAGCAGGATACACATTCAAGGAGTGGAATACAGCTATAGATGGAACCGGTACAAAGTTTACAGGAAGCACAGTCGTAAACGAAGATATGACTGTATACGCTATCTACACCAAGACTAATGTTCCAAGCAATGGCAACAAGCCTAATAAACCTAACAGACCGACTAAACCTGCAAATCCGAACACAGGTGATTCAGCAAGCTTGCCACCTTATATCATGCTCATGGGACTTGCTGCAGGACTTGCAATCTCAGTTCGCATGAGAAATAAGATAAAAGAAAGCTAATATACTTTTAACGAACCTAACACAAAACTCACCCCTAAGATTTCTCATTGATTTATGATGGTCTTAGGGGTTGTTTTTAATTAAATATTTATTTGCCCGAGCTTTGTTGTAAAATATAAGTCCTCAGAAGAGGACTTAAGATTGGCGGAGAAGGTGGGATTCGAACCCACGTGCCCTTGCAGGCAACCGCATTTCGAGTGCGGCTCGTTATGACCACTTCGATACTTCTCCAAATAAGGTTTGTAAGTCGATTCGCTCGATTCACAAACCACCGTAACATTATATCATACAGTCTAATTCTCATCAACAGGAACTATCAATCTTAGAGCCTTCTCACAAATTTCGATATTGATACCCTCCGTGCGCGAAATCTCACCGTCTATGCAGATACCAAAATCCTTTGTTCCCTTTGGTTTTAGGCTGAGCTGTTTGCTCTTTTTCACATAGATAATCTTATCAATTCCATCTACCTCAAGATGAGTTCCCTCTTTGTATTTAGGTAAAAGCTTTATGAACTTCAGCCTGGAAACATCATTTACTATATTAAGATCAAAGTAGCCGTCATCAACCATCGCCTGTGGTGCCGACTTAATTCCTCCTCCACAATAAGATCCATTTGATATAGCACATAGAAGCATTTTACCTTCTCTGATTTGCTTGCCGTCCTCGTAAATATCGAGACAGGCGCCCTTTTTTTTGACGAAGTTTAAGAGTATAGCTGTTTGGTAAGCTGCTCCTGAAAAGAACTTCTTTTTCTTGAGGTTCAAGGCCGTTTCTACAACGTTGCAATCAAAACCTATATTGAACATGTTAAGGCAGTATCCCGTCTGTTCTTCTCCCCCTGCCATGCTCGTAAACTTCATCACATCAACTTCTCTGCTCTCGCCGTTTATTTGCGAGCACACATTCATAAAATTTCCTGCATCCGGGAAGTTTCTTATCATATCGTTACCTGATCCTATAGGAACGATTCCCAGCTCTACTCCATCAAAACCTATAACTCCTGATGCGATTTCATTAGCCGTACCATCGCCTCCGCAAGCATAAAACCTTGCAGCTTCGCCGTTTAATCCTTCTGCAATATCTCTAGCCCTCGCTTCGCTTTTTCTGTTGGGCTCGGTCAAAATTATCTCATATTCACTTTCACTACCCTGCATAGCTGTTCTGATATCCTCAATCAGCTCATTGCTCTGATTTCCCTTACCCGCAACAGGGTTAACAAAAAAATAATGCTTCATATACGCAGTAATATTCCTTCTAAATTTATAATCCAATCATCGTTCTTATCAAAGGCTCCGCTGTCGGCTCATAATCCGATATCGTATACGCCTTGAGAACCTCATCACAAGCCTGCTTCAGCTTTTTCTCATCACTTGAGTAGACAATGGCAATCGTATCTGAAGGCTCAACCTTATCGCCTCTCTTTGCAAGGAGTCTGATTCCGGCGCTGTGGTCTATTTCATCATCCTTGCTTGCCCTTCCCGCACCTGAGTGCTGTGAAGCAAGACCAATGCATTCTGCATCGATAGATTCTATATACCCGGAGCTCTCAGCCTTAATCTCAGAGTAAATCTCAGCCTTTGGAAATAGCGAATAATCGTCAATCACCAGCTTGTTCCCACCTTGATATTCTATCATTTCAGCCAGTTTTTCTAGTGCCCTTCCGCTTGAAATTGCATTTTCTGCAAGTGCAAAACCTTCCTCTATGCCGTATGCCCCACCCCCGAGATATATCATGGCTGCAGAGATATTCAAACAAAGCTTTAGCAAGTCTCCCTTGATATTTCCCTTAAGAAGTTCTATGGCCTCTATTACCTCAAGGCTGTTTCCTACGGCATGACCCAGCGGCTCGCTCATATCTGAAATTATTGCAGCTGTTTTCTTTCCCTGAGAGCTTCCAATCTTGCACATAAGCTCTGCTAGTGCTTTGGCATCCTCCTCGGACTTCATAAAAGCACCTTTACCGCACTTCACATCTAAAAGGATGGCATCACTTCCCGCAGCAAGCTTCTTGCTCATTATACTCGATGCAATCAGGCTGAGATTTTCGACCGTTGCCGTCACATCTCTGAGAGCATAAAGCTTCTTGTCAGCCGGTGCGATATGACCGCTTTGACCGATTACGGCAATCCCGATCTCATTTACCTGCCTGTGGAAATCCGCCGGCTCAAGAGTCGTTTTAAATCCCGGAATTGACTCGAGTTTATCTATGGTTCCACCCGTAAATCCAAGACATCTTCCGCTCATCTTAGCGATTGGAATTCCACACGATGCAGCGATCGGTGCAACTATCAAAGTCACCTTATCGCCAACGCCTCCCGTCGAATGTTTGTCAACCTTTATCCCATGAATGTCCGAAAGGTCAACTATATCTCCGGAATGAAGCATGACCTTCGTTAAGTTAAAGGTCTCTTCCTCACTCATATGTCTAAAATATATAGCCATCAAAAGTGCCGAAGCCTGATAGTCGGGTATCTCGCCGCTTAAATATGCTTTGATGAAAAAATCAATCTCAGCTTCGCTAAGTTCCTTGCCGTCCCTTTTTTTGCATATAATATCAACTGCATTCATATCCATTCCTACTTCAAAATCTCATTGAGAAAGCTCTCGCCTATTTTAGGCTCATCCACGCCAAGATAGTCGCAGATTGTCGCTCCGATGTCGGCAAAGCACTCCCTCGTTCCAATGTTTGCTGATTTAAGAGGTTCTCCGAAGGCTACGAAAGGGATGTGTTCTCTCGTGTGGTCGAAGCCGCTGTGCGTAGGATCGTTTCCGTGATCAGCGCACAGAATCACTATGTCCTTGGGTCCAAGTTTTGACTCAATTTCAGGGATTCTTCCGTCAAAATCCATTATCGCCTTGCCATATCCTATAGGATTTCTTCTATGTCCGTAAAGCGAGTCAAAATCAACAAGATTTGTAAAGATAAATCCGCCATCCACCTTATCAAGTGCCTCAAGAGTCTTATCAACCCCGTCCATATTTCCGTCCGTATGAACCCAGTCCGTAACACCGCTAGCGTTGAAAATATCGTGAATTTTTCCCACGGCGTAGACATCCTGACCTGCATCTGAAATCAAATTTAAAATCGTTTTCTCCGGTGGGGAAACCGCATAGTCACGACGGTCTGTCGTTCTCTCACGCTTGCCATCGACCATCTTGTACGGTCTTGCTATTACTCTTCCGCAGGCCCATTCACCCTGAAGAAGCTCCCTTGCGACCTCACAGATTTTGTAGAGTTCCTCAAGAGGAATAACATCTATGTTTGCGGCAATCTGAAATACGCTATCAGCCGAGGTATAGACGATAGGATAGCCTGTACTCTCATGTTCTTCTCCGAGCTTTTCTATGATCACCGTACCGGACTCTGCGTAGTTTCCTATGCAGCGCCTTCCTATTCTCTCTTCAAACTTCGCGATAAACTCAGCCGGAAATCCGTCAGGATAAGTTTTGAAAGGTGTAAGACTCTCTACTCCGGCAATTTCCCAGTGCCCCGTTATGGTGTCCTTACCCTTTGACTTCTCCTTGAGTTTGCCATATGAACCGGAAGGATTTGCTACGGCAAAGCTTCTATCTCCTTTGCAAAGTCCATCTATATTACCAAAGCCCAATCTTCTCATGTTGGGAATCTTCAGTTCACCACCCATGGTCTGTGCGATGTGACCAAAGGTATCGCTACCGGCATCACCGTAGCTTCCTGCATCAGGAAGCTCTCCTACGCCTAAGCTGTCCATCACGATTAAAATTACTCTGTTCTTATCCATAAGCTGCCTCCTTAAGCTTGATTCTAAATGATTTTTATGGGATTAGCCTCGATATAATCCAGGGAGACCAGTTTGTACTCCACTCCGTTTAATATACCCTGAAAACCGTTTTTAAAAGCGTCCTTGCCATGTAAGTGTCCATAGATACAGGTCTTTACACCATAGCTCGAAAGCATCTTTGTAAACTCCGACGGCTGAAACTTATCATTGCAAGGCGGATAATGCAGCATAGCTATTATCACATCCGGCTCATGCCTTTTAGCATCTTCAAGCGACATCTCAAGTCTAATCAGTTCGCGCTTAAAAATCTTTTCGTCATGTTCATCAAAGCCGTCCGTTCCCGGACAAATCCACCCTCTCGTTCCGCATATAGATACTTTTTTATCTCCATCAAAGATAAGCGCCGCATCATTTTGCAGAAAACGAATCTTTTCACTTATATCGTTCAATCTTTTGATAGATCCCCACCAGAGGTCGTGATTTCCCTTTGTGATAATCTTACGCCCCGGCAAGCTTTCTATCCACTTGAAATCAGCCATAGCCTCCTCTAGCCTGAGTCCCCATGAGATATCTCCACAGACCAAAACCGTATCATCTTTACCGATGTTTTCCTCCCAGTTCTGCTTGAGTCTTTCCGCATGGTTTTCCCATCTACTGCCGAAGATGTCCATTGGCTTTGAAATTCTCTCATCAAAAGATAGATGCAAATCTCCTATTGCAAAAATGCTCAAATTTTACACCTCATCACTGTCATCCAGTTCAAGCACACTGCTCGCTCTGGCCTGATCTATCTTCTCTATGTTGCGAAGCTTTCTATTGATGCTTCTGGTTCTCACTCCAATCAGCTTATCAAGTTCTACATTAGCTTGGTCTATACGCTTCTTCGTAGCCTCAAGGACATTTCCGAAACTGTCAAACTCGGTCTTAACAGCCCCTAGAATCTCCCAAACCTCACTTGAATGTTTCTGAATAGCAAGGGTTCTGAAGCCCATCTGAAGGCTGTTCAAAAGTCCTGTCATCGTTGTAGGACCTGCTATGTTAACCTTGTAATCTCTCTGCAAGACTTCAACCAGTCCTCGCCTTATAACCTCGGCATAAAGACCCTCGAACGGCAGAAACATTATCGCAAAGTCCGTCGTGTAAGGTGGCTTGATGTATTTGCTCGAAATGTCCTTAGCCTCTTGCTTGATTACCTGTTCAAGTTGCTTTCCGGCCTTTTCTATCTCCGTAGAATCCGCCATATCATAGGCATCGAGGAGCTTGGCATAGGCATCTCCCGGGAACTTGGCATCTATCGGAAGATAAATAAATCCATCCTCAGAGCCTTGGGCTCCGGGGAGTTTAATTGCAAATTCAACACGCTTAGGACTACCGTCTACACTCACGTTCTCCTCGTACTGCTCAGGCGACAAAATCTGCTCCAAAATACCGGCAAGCTGCACCTCTCCCAAGATACCTCGCGTCTTTACATTGGTCAAAACTCTCTTGAGGTCGCCAACGCCCGAAGCAAGATTTTGCATTTCTCCAAGTCCCTTATAGACTTGCTCGAGCCTCTCATTAACCAGATTGAATGATTGCGTAATCCTGTCGTTCAGTGTCTTCTGCAATTTCTCATCCACAGTGTTTCTGATTTCAGAAATTTGCTTGTTATTATCCTCTTTGATTTCACTCAGCTGAGTTCTTACGGTCTGCCTGATGTTCTCAAGCTTCTGCTCGTTCTCCATGCTGAAGTTTGACAGAGTCTCGTTGATTCTTCTCAGGCTCTCATTCTGCGCCTTAAAATGTTCGCTCTGCGTTCCGGCTATGAGGTCACCGTAGTTTCTAAAGTTGCTGTTTATGTGCTCCATAGTATCGCGCCTTGCCAAATCGATGTCAGCTCTCAGCTCATCTCTGAGCTTGCGAAGTTCCTCATCCCTTGCACCATCCTCGATATTTTTGTTCAACCTTAGCACCAAAATCACCGATATGAGCGCTGCAATCAAAATTATAACGGATAAAATTACTATGATTAAGTTCATATTTTTCCCTTTATTTGTAACTTGTTAAAACAATATTTCCTAAAATAATTTTACTATCTAAATCCCTTTTCGTCTACATCAAAATAGCCCTATGCATATTGAACTGCTTAGGGCTGCTTGGGTTTAAAATCTAATTTTTAAGCAAATTTCTCCGCTTCATTATCAACTTATCTCGCCTTCCTACAGACCATAGATGCAGTATGCAGGATAGTGCTCGCCCATGAATAGCCATGGGTTTTCTCCCATCTCAATATGCTCATCAAAGCTGATGTCCGGGATAAATATCTTAACCGCAGTTCTCTTGGTTCCCGTTATGGTTTTCCCCTCTGCAGTTGGATTTGCCACAAATTCCTCAATTGCCTGACGAAGCTTGGTGATGCCGGCCTCCTTCTCAAAGTTGTCAATAAATTCATTTGCATCAACGTATGCTACATTGTCGCCATCTTTCAGCCAGTCCAATTTTAACATCTTCTACCTCCACTAGGTTCCGCTAAGTACATAAAAAATAAACAATATGAAAAAGTCATAATTCTATTTTAATTATAATAAGGCTTCAGACTTCTGTCAATATATCGATAGCCTCCACATAGCCATCAAAACCGTGACCTGTAATACACGCACATGCAGCTTCGCTGATGAACGAATGCCTTCTGTAATCCTCACGCTTTGATATATCTGAGATATGAACCTCGACAGTCCTTATACCGACAGCCTTTATTGCATCTGCAAGTGCGATGCTCGTATGCGAGTAGCCTGCAGGGTTAAATACGATTCCGTCAAAATTCCCATATGCCTGCTGTATCTTATCAATCAAAGCGCCTTCATGGTTCGACTGAAAGAACTCCACATCTATACCGCGCTCATCAGCAGCCTTTGATATCATGGCAAGCATCTCATCATATGTTCCCTTACCGTAAATCTCAGGTTCCCTAATTCCGAGGAAGTTTATATTAGGACCGTTCAGCACCAGAATCTTCATAGCTTTTCCTCCAAACACCTGCTTTGATATTGCTTGGACAGTTCCATGATTTTCTCAAAGAGAGCTTCAACATATTCTGAAAGCTCGCCCTCGCTCATATCCTTTTTTTCCTTAATCAGCTCCCTCTCCCTAACAGAGTCGCATACGCCGATTCCATTTGCTTTTTTTATATCCGCAACATCCCTTACGACATGCATTCTCTCTTCAAAGAGTTTGAGAATCTCGCTGTCTATTCCGTCTATCTTATCTCTGCACTTCTTTAGTTCAATCATTGAAAACAAACCTGCCTGAAAAATTAATATCTCCGAGCATCAAATCCAAAACTGCAATAGCAGCCGCTGCCTCAATACAAGGCACTGCACGCACAGCAATACAAGGATCATGCCTACCGCTAATTTTAAGCTCTACATTCTCACCCCTGCTAAAACTTACGCTCTTTGAGGGTATGGAAATCGAAGGCGTTGGCTTTATGCAAACTCTAAAATTCACAGTTTCTCCCGTGCTTATTCCACCTAGGATTCCGCCGTTATGATTGCCGGTAATTGCAATTTTTCCATCGCTCATTATGTATTCGTCGCGAGCTTCACTTCCCCTAAGTTCGCTTAGATGAAATCCGTCGCCAAACTCTATTCCTTTTACCGCAGGAATTGCAAATACTGCCTGAGAAATCCGATTCTCAAGTCCGTCAAACATAGGCTCACCGACTCCGCAAGGAAGCCCCTCGATACTACAAACGATGTTGCCACCAAGGGAATCGCCCTCTGAAATAGCCTCTGCAATAAGTTCATCAATGCCAGAGCTATTACCATAGACCGTCTCAAGTGCAGCCTTGACAGTGATTCCGTTTCGCTCAAGCATCTGGATTGCAATTCCGCCAGCCACACAAAGCGCAGCCGTCAACCTTCCCGAAAAATGACCGCCGCCCCTATAATCCTGGTAACCCCTAAATTTGCACTGTGCGGTAAAGTCGGCATGCGAAGGTCTTGGCGAATCCTTTATGTCGTCATAATCCTCACTTTTTACATCTTCGTTATATATCAAAGCGGCGATTGGTGCACCACATGTCTTTCCGTCAAAGAGACCGCTGACAAACTCCGGTTTGTCATTCTCTGAGCGCTTGCTCGTTAGCGTGTTTCTTCCCGGAGCTCTTCTATCTAGGAAAATCTGAAGCTTTTGCATATCGATTTTGAAGCCGCATGGAAGTCCGTCAAAACTAATTCCAATCGCATCAGAATGCGACTGACCGAATATGGATAGCTTTATATTATTTCCAAAAACCGAGGCCATATAACCCTCCTATTTCCTTAAACAGTTGCCTGAAAGTCCTATCCTGTCAAACTCATCAAAAAAGCTCACGTAGGACTTATTCACAGCTTTCGCATTATCTATTAAAAGCTTTTCCTCACATCTAAGCGAAGCAATAGCTGCAGTCATCACAATTCTATGGTCATCAAAGCAATTTACTTTGCCGCCCTTTAGCCTTCCTTCTTTGCCTATACCATCTATCTCGATAGTATCCTCAGAGACGGCGATACTTCCTCCGAGCCTTACGATAAGATTCTCTATCGCAACGACTCTGTCGCTCTCCTTGAGCCTTAGTCTTTTGATGCCCGAAATCTTCGATTTGCCATCTGCTAAGCAGCATAAAAGCGCTATCAAAGGGACAAGATCCGGGATATTGCCGGCATCTATCTCTATAGACTTAAGCACTTTATCACCGATTGGGTATGCTTCGAATACCGGCTTTCCCTTATCTGTAATAAAACGCAAATCTGCACCCATATTCTTCAGAAGCTCAACTATCTTTCTGTCGCCCTGAAGCGAGCATGGGTTTAAGCCCTCAATGGCAAGAGGTTCATCTCCAAGAATTCCTGCAGCAAACCAAAAGCCTGCATTTGACCAGTCCCCTTCGACCACATATTCCTGTGACAAAATATATCTTTGTCCACCCTTAATTCTATAAATATGTTCCGTATCATGATTTCCCTCGCTTACTGAAATTGAGAAATCATGAAGAACATCCAGCGTAATATCGATATAAGGCGCCGAGAAAAGTGGCTTTTTCACATGAATTTCGCTATCTGCGGAAAGCAGGGGCAATGCCATCAAAAGTCCGCTGACATACTGCGAACTTATATCTCCAGGCAAGTTAAAAACTCCGTGTTCAAGCTTTCTTTCTGTGCTTAGGACATCATCAGATACATCTATCTTGCAGCCGTGAGCAATAAGCTCATTAACCAAAGAATCCAAAGGTCTTTTAGCAAGTCTTCCTTGCATAATGAAGTCCGCTTTTAGACCAAGTGCACATACTATTGGAAGCAGAAATCTCAAACTCGATCCACTCTGATTACAATCAAGGAGCGTCTTCTGATTGCCGTTCTTAAGCGACCGCCCTATCTCGTAAAGGCAATTCTTCGTCGCTACTATATCCTCGGCATCATTTTCTACAGCCTCGTTTTGTTCATCGATAAACTTCGATTGGTATTTAACGTCTTCCACGCAATTCACTTCGTCAAGCTTTGATAGAAACTCACATATTAGAAATCTGTGCTCATAGGACTTGGATTTAGGTGCGACTATCCTCTTCATCTCAGATACCTCTCTATGAGCTCTGTAAGCTCGTACATCGAAATCCTCTTGATTTTGCATTTGTTCATGGCATATGGAATCACAATGTCTATATAATCTCCGCTACGCTTTTTGTCCATTTTGATGTATTTAATCAGCTCATCTCCACCAAATTCTATGGTCGCATCGTAGCAGTATTCGTCTATCAGTGAAAGAAATGCATCTTGAACTTTCTCATCGCACCAAGCTTCGCCAACTGAAATTTTAAACATTAGAGCTATACCCTTAACCACTGCCATGCCGTGGCTAATCTCATAAGCAGAAGCCTTCTCTATTGCGTGACCGAAGCTGTGTCCGAGGTTTAAAAGCTTGCGCACTCCTCTATCCTCAAAGTCCTCCGTTATCACCTCAAGCTTAAACCTTGCGCACTCAGAAATTACTGCTTCGAGTTCCAATCCCAGGTCACTCTTTCCTGCAATCAGCTCGTAGACATGCTTTGATAGCATGGCGTACTTTATGACCTCGCCAAAGCCGTCCCAAAAAACCGCAGGGTCAAGTGAGCGAAGCAGCTTCACATCCCTAAAAACAAGCCCGGGATTATGAAATGCTCCTATAAGATTCTTGCCCTCATCTATGTTTATTCCCGTCTTCCCACCTATAGATGAATCGACCATTGCAAGGAGAGTGCTCGGAATTTGGACATAATCTATACCTCTGAGATAGCTTGCTGCAACAAAGCCGGCAAGGTCACAGAGAGCACCGCCACCCATGACAACAATCATGTCATCACGGTCGATTTCCTCATCCGCAAGAAAACTTATTATACCTTGGTATTCCTCTAAGCACTTACAGCTTTCTCCACCTGCGATTTCCATTTTTGCAACATCAAAACCTGCCTCAATCATGCTGCTTTGGCAGTCATGAATGGCGTCCTTCGGGATATTGCTGTCGCAGATGAAGACAAGTTTAACTCCCGTTTTAATGGAGTAAAGTTCCCTTCCTATGTCCCTGATTGAGCCTGTTTTGATGTTTGATTCAGTGACTAATTTACTCATCTAATCGCTTCTCTAATCCTGATGATTCCCTTCATTATCTCGTCAAATTCGCTAGGTGTCACCGACTGCTTTCCGTCGCTGAGCGCCCTTGCCGGATTGTCGTGCACCTCTATCATCACACCGTCTGCACCGCAGGCGACTGCTGCAAAAGCCATAGGTTTAACGAGGCTCGCCTGTCCCGTTGCATGGCTTGGATCCACGATTATCGGAAGGTGCGTAAGGCTTCTTAAAACCGGAACCGCCGATAGGTCCAGGGTATCTCTCGTGTAGTCCTCAAAACTTCTAATTCCTCTCTCGCATAGGATTACATTCTCGTTTCCGCCGTCCAAAATATATTCGGCACTGAGCAATAGTTCCTCAAGCCTGCATCCCGTTCCTCTCTTGAGCAAGATAGGTTTATTCAGCTTACCAAGAGCCTTGAGAAGCTCGTAGTTTTGCATGTTCCTTGCTCCCACCTGAATTATGTCCACATCCTCGTAAAGCGATAGGTGTTTTTCGCTCATTATCTCCGAAACTATAGGCATCTCAACCGCCTTCTTCGCCTCGGAAAGAAGCTCTATGCCTTCTGCCCTCATACCCTGAAAAGAGTATGGCGATGTCCTAGGTTTGAACGCTCCGCCCCTGAGTATCCCTGCTCCGGAAGCCTTGACTGAACTTGCGATATCGATTATTTGCTTCTGCGATTCAACCGAGCAAGGACCTGCAATTACCGCAAAGTTTCCTCCACCGATTTTGGTGCCGTTAATATCGATGACAGTGTTGGGCTTATTTTCATCCCTTGCCGCCTTCTTAAATATTTGATTACTTGTGCCATTTGATACTGAAGAATTCCACATTATATCAAAACCTCACTCTAAATATATCTCTCAAACTCCATAAAGATTCTGTCCTTACGAGTCCTATTTCCTATCTCCTTGACGAGCACCTTGCCTTTGCCTCTAAGAACAATTTTATCTCCCTCGTCTATCTGTACATCGGTCTTGGTTTGCTCCAAACTGTTGACAAAGACTATACCTCTTTTGATTGCTTCCTGTGCCTTCGCCCTCGAAAGTCCAAATGCGCTCGAAACAATATTATCAAGCCTGAGCGATGCCACCGTATCTTTGACCGTAAGCCTGCTATTTCCCGGAAGCTTAAGTTCTGAAAGTTCATGCTCCGAAAGCGAAAGATAGTTTCTTCCTGCCTTTGCATAGTTAGTCATCAAAAATTCTACAATCTCAGATGACACGATTATATCCGCTCCATCTTCGTTTACAAGGATATCTCCTATTTTGCCTCTACTCACACCGAGCCCCGTAAGGGAACCAAGATAGTCACCGTGCCTGAGCGCTTTGCCGCCCTCCTTTGTTCTTACTCTGATGACCTTTAGGACATCATTTGATGCGTCATTGATGCTTATATAGTCCGGCAAACAGAACATAATCACCCTCTCTGCATCCTCATATCCACCAAAAAATACAATATCTACATCAAATCTCCCTTTTCCTCTGATATAATTACTTGCAACAGAATGTTCATGGGGGTCGAGAAAATCGCTATAGGTCAGCATGTACTTTTCGCTGGCGCCTTTGATTTTATCTTCAATTTTGCCTAAAAAAATTCGATCCTCTTTCATATATATTATTATATACAATATTGTGATATCTGCCTACTGTTTTGAAAAACTTATATTCGGCGTTGTGATATGTAATTATGTGTAATGATATTTAATATCATTCAGCTTTAAGGAGTAAGACTATGAAATTCGATTTACACTGCCACATCAAAGGTGGTTCCATAGACTCAAGTATAGAGATAGACGAATACGTAAATATTTTAAGGCAAAAAGGGTTTGCAGGAATGCTGATTACAGACCACGATTCCTACAAGGGCTTTAACACATGGGAAAATGAAGGTAAAAAGTACGACGACTTCACAGTGCTCAAAGGTATAGAGTACGACACCAGGGATGCAGGCCACTTCATCGTCATTATGCCGGATGGTGTTGAGAGCAAGCTGCTTACAATTCGTGGCATGTCGCTAAAGCAATTGATCAAAGTCGTTCACGCAGGTGGCGGTATCCTCGGTGCTGCTCACCCTTTCGGTGCAAAGGCGGCTAGCGCAATGTTTTGTCGCAAGGTAAGACGCAATCCCGATATTTTTAAGAATCTTGACTTCCTAGAAGGCTTTAACACCTGTGAAGCCAAGGAGGCAAATGACAAAGCTGTCACCCTCGCAAAGCAGTACTCACTTCCATGTACCGGTGGCTCAGACTCGCACAACAAGGCTTATGTCGGCAAAGGCTTTACAGACTTTTCTTCGCCTATCAAAAGCAATATGGATCTGATAAAAAGCATCAAGGCTAATGAAATCACAAGTTTTGGAGGTGTTGAGCGAGAGTTCCTTCTAAGGCATATTTTTAAGAACAGCTTCGCTGCAACATGGGGCTTCAGAGCTTTCAATCGAAGTGTTGGGCTCATCTATGTTTTGCGCAGGAGACCTTATTTATCAAAGCTGAAATCTCCAAAGTAGGATTTGAATTTTGATGCATATAAATATTGAAATTGCTCACATTCGGCTTTATCCGCTTGTGAGTTTTCTCTTTTTTTGATACAATTATTGAGATTAATATTATTGGGAGAACTTTATGAACGAAAAAAATATCAAACCAAACGGCTTGGCACTTTTGCCTATAATTGTTTTTTTAGTCCTGTTCATCGGTGTCGGTGTCGTACAGAAGGACTTCTACTCGATGCCTGCTGTCATCGGATTTTTAATTGCACTTGCGGTTGCTTTTTTACAGACGAGAGGCATCAGCTTTAATGAAAAAATTTCTATTATCGCTAAGGGCGTAGGTGATGACAACATCATAACAATGTGTCTTATCTTTCTGGTTGCGGGCGCTTTCTCCGGAAGTGTTTCTGCTGCAGGCGGAGTAAACAGTACCGTCAACCTCGGCCTTTCTCTCTTGCCTCCGGGCATTGCAGTTATTGGACTTTTTGTCATAGGATGCTTCATCTCAATATCAATGGGAACTTCCATGGGAACGATAGCGGCACTCGCTCCTATCGCCATAGGTATCAGCCAAAAAACGAACTTCCCTATTGCGGTTTGCATAGGTGCAGTCGTTTCAGGAGCCATGTTCGGCGATAATCTTTCGATGATTTCCGACACGACCATCGCCGCTGTGAGAACACAGGGCTGCAACATGAGAGATAAGTTCCGCAAAAACTTTTTGATTGTTCTGCCGGCAGCCATCGCTACCATAGTTATTTTGTTCTTTATGACAAGCGGTGCAAATTTCACGGTTTCCAAGGATTTAGACTACAATATTTTCCAAGTAATCCCATACATTTTGGTTTTAGTTACCGCCCTTATAGGTTTGAATGTATTCATCGTGCTTATCGGTGGCATCGCTTTTTCTGTAATAGTCGGAATCGCAACCGGAGCTATGAAGGTTTCCCAGATATTCACATCTATGGGGCAAGGTGCTACGGGAATGTACGATATCACGGTTATCTCGATTCTCGTTGCCTGCATAAGTGCACTTGTCAAATACAACGGGGGGTTTGCTTTTATTCTCGAAAGCATACATAAACACATTCACTCTTACAGAGGTGCGGAATTCGGTGTTGCTGCCCTTGTTGGTCTCATCGACTGCGCCACTGCAAACAACACCGTTGCAATAGTTATTGCAGGTCCTATCGCAAAGGAAATTTCTGAGGACTACGGCATAGAGGCTGACAGATCAGCTTCGCTTCTGGATATGTTCGCCTCGGTATTTCAGGGAATTATCCCCTACGGAGCACAGCTGCTTTCAGCAGCGAGTCTCACAGGTCTATCGAGCTTTGATATAATGCCATATCTATTCTATCCATATCTGATGGCGATTTGTGGGATTGTAAGCATTTTGATTTCAAAGAAGAAGTTAGGAAAAGCATAGATGCTTAATTTTAGAGACGATCCGAAAAATAAATACGATATCGTCATAGTTGGTGCAGGACCTGCCGGAGCCACCTTTGCACGCGAGATTGCCGGAAGCGGATACTCCGTTCTCCTTATCGACGGTCAGGATTTGATAGGAAACAAGCCATGCGGTGGTCTCCTCGCTCCTGATGCCCAAAAACTGATGGCTCACAGGGACTTTGTTCTCCCGAAGGACATTCTGGTCGATCCGCAGATTTTCTCAGTCAAAACGATTGATCTCGGTTCAGGACTGATATGCAACTACCAGCGATACTATCTCAACATGGATAGGCGTGCCTTTGACAAGTTCCTGCTCACGCTCATTCCTGATGAAATTACGAGTATAAATGCAAAGCTCGTCAAAGCCGAAAGAAGTGGTAACGGCTTTAAACTCAGTGTCTCGGATTCGGATAAAGCAAAACACGACATAGAATGTAGATTCCTCGTCGGTGCCGACGGAGCATCTTCGATCATCCGGCGCAGTTTTTTTGATAGAAAGATATACAAGTATACAGCCATACAACAGTGGTTTAAGGGAAACGGTAAAGAAAGCCCTTTCTATTCCTGTATCTTTGATAAAAAGACAAGCAGCGGCTGCTCCTGGACCATTCATAAGGACGGCTATGTGATATTCGGCGGTTCTTTTGAACTTCACAACTGCAGAAAGGCTTTTGAAGAACAAAAGATAAGGTTTGAAAAATTTATGGGAATAAGCCTCGGCGAGCCACTAAAGACCGAAGCATGCCTCGTTTGTTGCCCTAAACACCTATCGGATTTCGTCACCGGCGATTCCAATGTCTTCCTCATCGGTGAAGCGGCCGGTTTCATCAGCGCAAGCTCGCTTGAGGGTTTCAGTTCAGCTTTTACAAGTGGAACCATGCTAGCTAAAGCATTTCTCAAAGGCAACGAAAATAATATTGCAAAAACGTATCGAAAGCTAACACGTTCACTCAGATTTAAGCTTATGCGTAAAGTTTTTAAGCACGATGTAATATTCAACCCATTCCTTCGTAAACTCATTATGAAAAGTAAAATTACAGCAATAAAAGAAGACTGAAGTTAGCTTAAATGAACTCCTTTTACTATCAATCCAGTAAAAGTGTCATCTCAATGTAACTTCAGTCTTTTTAGTTCTAATCAAAGTTCTGTTATGTGTTAGAATAAAGACCTGGCTTTATTCCCAAATATCACTTTCATTATCTCGTATAGAGTATTTCCTGTGTTTCATAATGCCCATGACAAAGAATATGATACCGGAGATAATCAATGCTATCTCTACTGCTACAGTAAATATAAACGGTACACCTCTCTGCTGCACATTGCAAATAGTCAAAATCAACATGACTAGTCCAAACACAAACTGCTGCACTCCTATTAAAAAGAAATGCATATATTTCTTCCTAACTTGCTTACTGATTTCATTTTTGTCACTATACAGCTCAAGTGGACCTTCATCCATGTTTTTTCTCAAATATACCCTTCCTGCATATTTTGAGACAACTGATATTCCACTTTCCTCAAGAAAATCAAGGTAAGCCTTCTTCTTATCCCCCGTGTAATTCGGCAAATCTATCTTATATTGATATTTCGCTGGTGTGACATTTTCGAACTCGTACTCACCGTTATTGTAGTTTATCAACATAAGTCCATTCTTACCCTGTTCGTTTAACCATTCTTCCTCTTTCTGTATATCCAGAAAAGCCTTCTTAACGATCGTTTTCATTTTCTGTCTCCTTCACTTTCTCAGCATTTTGTAATAATTCCCTAAGGCGCAGTATCTCCTTTTCAAAATATTGCTTTCCTATATCTGTAATAACATATTCGATTTTTCTGTCTTGAGGGAACTCCTCTAATGCACTTATCCATCCTTTTTTCTGCAAGGTATCCAAGGCACCATAGAGAGACCCCGCTCCCAGATTTACCCTACCATCTGTCATCTGTGCAATATCTTTCATCAATGCATATCCATGTGCCGGTCTATGAAGTCTCAACAGAATGTAGAATATAGATTCCGTGAGTGCTCCGCTGCTTGCTGTTCTCCCCATCGTTCCTCCTTCTTACTCTGTTTTACGTTATATCGAAATTCGTAATATATCTTTATCTGTAATATATCATAATACGTAATATCTTGTCAATAGATATTTCTAAAAAAATATATAAAAAGAATAAACCGATACAACTGTTGAAATATCAACTGTCATATCGGTTTTCATCAACACTTTTTGTCATATAGCCCATCTTTTCCTATAAGCCTCCTATACCCCCCATATACCCCAAAGAAAATACAAAAGCTCCGCAACTGCGGAGCCTTTGTTATTTTGCTATTATTCAGCCTTTTATCTGAGTTTATTTCTCAGGTTCAAAGCTTTCTTTAAGTGCCTGGAAGTGTTCGTATCTTTCCTTTGCGAGTTTTTCAGCATCATCGAATAGCTTCTCAGCTCTTTCTGGGAATCTCTTTGTTAGAGAGTTGTAACGAACTTCGCCCATGATGAAGTCTCTGTAGCTTTCTGTAGCAGGCTTGCTGTCAATGATCAGTGGATTCTTACCTTCCTTAGCCAAATCAGGATTGAATCTGATTAGGTTCCAGTAACCTGAGTTTACAGCATGCTTCATCTCATCCTGCGCCTTGTTCATTCCCTTCTTTAGACCGTGGTTGATACATGGAGCATATGCGATGATTAGGGATGGTCCATTATAAGCCTCAGCCTCTCTGATTGCATCGAGAGTCTGCTTTTGGCTTGCACCCATAGCAATCTGAGCTACATAGATGTAACCGTATGCCATAGCGATCTGAACCATATCCTTCTTCTTCACTGCTTTACCTGAAGCCGCGAACTTAGCTACAGCACCAAGTGGTGTTGACTTTGATGACTGTCCGCCTGTGTTTGAATAAACCTCAGTATCAAATACCATGATATTGATATTCTCTCCACTTGCAAGAACGTGGTCTACACCGCCGTAACCGATATCGTATGCCCATCCGTCACCACCGAAGATCCACATTGATGGCTTGATCAGCATTTCTTTGTTATCTACAACGTACTGAGCATCTTCGTTGCTTGCTGCAATCTTTTCGCATGCTGCAAGAAGTGCTTTGCCTGTTGTCTCTGCGCCCTCTGCGTCATCCATTGCATCAACCCAAGCTGTTGCAACATCGCCGAGCTCTGCAGCCAGTCTCTCAACTACTGTCTTAAGTTCGTTACGACGAGCCTTCATTGAAACCGCCATACCGAAACCGAATTCAGCGTTATCTTCGAACAGGGAGTTAGCCCATGCAGGTCCTCTTCCCTCTGCGTTTACTGTGTAAGGTGCACTTGGAAGTGAGTTACCCCAAATTGATGAACATCCTGTAGCATTTGCAATGAACATTCTGTCACCGAACAGCTGTGTTATGAGCTTAGCATATGGAGTTTCTCCGCATCCAGGACAAGCTCCTGAGAACTCGAGAAGTGGCTGCTTGAATTCAACACCCTTAACTGTATTCTCCTTGAATGGAACTTCCTTAGGTGTAACGTTTTTAAATAGGTGGTCGTACTTCTCCTGTGATACTGAAACGATTTCGTCGTTAACAGCTTCCATAACGAGTGCTTTGTTAGGAGCAGGACATGTCTGAGCACACGATCCACAACCTGTGCAGTCTAGTGCTGAAATACCCATTGTGTACTTCTTGTTCTCGTCCTTGCCACCCTTAAACTCAGCATAGTCGCCCTTTGTTCCTGCAATCTCAGCTTCACCTTCGATTACGAAAGGTCTGATTACGCCGTGAGGACATACGTATGCACACTGGTTACACTGGATACAGTTATCCTTGTTCCATACAGGAATATCTGTTGCTATACCTCTCTTCTCAAATGCAGCTGTTCCGTTAGGCACAAGACCCGTAGGTGTGTCGAGGAATGTCGATACAGGAATTGAATCTCCATCCATGTGTGCATATGGGTATAGAACCTTGTTGAGGTAATCCGTCTGAATCTGATCGCGTCCAACAAATGGGATAGGTGCAACATCAGCACCGCATGTTGACCATGCTGCAGGCACGTCAACCTTATGAACTCTTTCGATTCCTGCATCAACAGCAGCAATGTTCATATTTACGATGTTCTCACCCTTCTTACCATATGTCTTTCTGATAGCGTCCTTCATATAGTTTGTTGCTTCTTCGATAGGAATGATATTAGCAATCTTGAAGAATGCTGCCTGAAGTACTGAGTTTGTTCTTCTTGCACCAAGACCGATTTCCTTAGCAATTGAAACTGCGTCACATGTGTAGAAGTTGATATTATTATCTGCGATATACTTCTTCATTGAAGCAGGAAGATGTGAATCAAGCTCAGCATCTGACCATGTGCAGTTTAGCAGGAAGCTTCCGCCCGGTTTAACGTCCTCAACCATCTTGTAAAGATTTACATACGCTTCGTTATGACATGCGACAAAGTTAGCCTGCTTTACATAGTAAGTTGACTTAATTGGCTTGTCACCGAAACGAAGGTGAGAAATTGTTACACCGCCTGACTTCTTGGAATCATACTGGAAGTAAGCCTGTACCTTCTTATCTGTGTGGTCACCGATAATCTTTACGCTGTTCTTGTTAGCACCTACTGTACCGTCTGCACCAAGTCCCCAGAACTTACATGCAACAGTTCCTTCAGGTACTGTATCAGGATAGCGTGATGGTGTTAGTGATAGATGTGTAACATCGTCGTTGATTGACAATGTGAACTCTTCTTTTCTGTTATCTGCCCATAGGTTCTCGTATGCAGCAAGTATATCTCCAGGCTGAACGTCCTTTGATCCAAGTCCATAACGACCATGTGTAATTACGCAGTTTTCGAACTTAGTTCCCTTGAGAGCTCCAACCATATCAAGATATAGAGGCTCTCCTATTGCACCCGGTTCCTTAGTTCTGTCAAGAACTGCAATCTTCTTAACTGTCTCAGGCATTACTGAGAGAAGGTGCTTAGCTGAGAAAGGTCTGTATAGATGAACCTCTACAATACCAACCTTCTTGCCCTCGGCTGTAAGCATATCCACTACTTCTTCTGCAGCATCGCAAACTGAACCCATAGCTACGAGTATCTCTGTTGCATCAGGTGCACCATAGTAATTGAACAGCTTGTAATCTGTTCCCAGCTTCTCGTTCACCATGTTCATATACTTCTCTACGATAGCAGGTGTGTCCTCATAAAGGCCATTGCTTGCTTCCCTGTGCTGGAAGTATGTCTCAGGCTGCTCAGCAGGACCCATGCTGTGTGGATGTGCAGGATGAAGTGCCTCTGCTCTATAACGCTTAACCGCATCCCAATCTACCATTGATTTCAGTTCATCGTAATCCCACATCTCTATCTTCTGGTTCTCATGTGATGTTCTGAAACCATCGAAGAAGTGAAGAACAGGAAGTCTTCCACCTATTGCTGCAAGATGAGCAACAGCAGCAAGATCCATTACCTGCTGTACACTGTTTGATGCGAGTAGTACGAAACCTGTCTGACGTACTGCCATAACGTCTGCCTGGTCACCAAAAATTGACAGAGCATGTGTTGCAAGAGCTCTTGCTGATACATGAAATACTGCAGGAGTATGCTCACCTGCAAGCTTGTACATGTTTGGAATCATGAGCAAAAGTCCCTGTGAAGCGGTGAATGTTGTTGTGTAAGAACCTGCTGCAACTGCACCGTGAACGGCACCTGCTGCACCACCTTCTGACTGCATCTCAACGATATGCACCTTCTCACCAAAGATGTTCTCTCTTGCATCAGAAACCCACTCATCCATACTTTCTGCCATAGGTGAAGATGGAGTAATAGGATAGATAGCAGCAACTTCTGTAAACGCGTACGCAACGTGAGCAGCAGCTGTGTTACCATCCATTGTCTTTAATTTTCTCATGTGGATATCTCCCTCCTAAATTATATAAACACTATAATACAATTAACTTTGTATACACTTTTATATTACTCTTTGATTCAATCAAAGTCAACAAGTCAGATAAAGATTAGTTTTCACTAACCATGTTTTTTTAAATATACTTTTTTATCAAAAAAGATAAATGTTTTTAGTACGAAAAATAAAAATCGGCACGCTTGAACTTGTTGTTAAAGTATGCCGATTATTTCAATAAATCATATATGCTGTTATCTGAAAAAGGTGTTTTACTCTTCTTCCATCGCCTTCATATCAGGCGCGAAGATAAGCTTGCAACCTGTTGCAGCCTGAATATCTTCCTTAGTGAAGTCAGGGTGAAGCTCTGTTACTACGAGTCCTTCCGGTCTAACCTCCATAACACCCATCTCTGTGATTATCATGTCAACTACCTTCTCGGCTGTGAGTGGAAGTGTACACTTCTCAAGAATCTTGTGATTACCCTTCTGAGTATGTGTCATCGCAATGATAACCTTCTTAGCTCCTACTACAAGATCCATAGCTCCGCCCATTCCTGCAACCTTCTTGCCCGGAATGATCCAGTTTGCCAAGTCTCCGTTAGGTGCTACCTGCATAGCCCCAAGCACTGTAGCGTCAACATGTCCGCCACGTATGATTCCGAAGCTTGTCGCAGAATCAAAATAGCTTACCCATGGAACTACTGTTACATATGTTCCACCTGAGTCGATGTTATCAACATCCGCTTCTGCAACATCTTCTACAACTGAGTTAAGTCCTGCGAATCCGTTCTCTGAATGAAGAGTTACTGTAACATCCTCGGGTACGAACTGTGGAACCATTGTTGGAAGACCGATACCGAGGTTTACAACATCTCCATCGTGAAGTTCTTTTGCTACTCTCTTAGCAATTCTTGCTTTTATATCTGCCATTTTGGTTCTCCTTCCACTACATAATCAACCGGAACACCGGAAGCCTGGAATGTATCAGGATCTACTTCTCCGATCTCAACAAGCTTTTCTGTTGCTACGATTACCTTATCAGCAGCTCCTGCCATTACATAGTTGTAATTCTTTGTTGCCTTGTTGCACACAAAGTTACCGAATCTATCGCACACGGAAGCTCTGCATAGCGCATAATCTGCATGAAGAGGTCTCTCCAAAAGATATTTCTTCCCGTCGATCTCAACTACCATCTTATCTCTGCCGAGTTCGTCCTTCTCCGTCTCCATAGGTGTACCCAGACCTGTTGGTGTAAGTACGCCGCCAAGACCGAAGTTGGCTGCTCTTATCTTCTCAGCAAGCGTTCCCTGTGGAACAAGTGTATAGGTTAGAGTTCCTGCTGCGAACTGCTCGTTAAGTCTTGGGTTAACGCCAAGGTGCGAAGCTATGATATGGTCAACCATATTGTGTTCCAACAGCTTGCCTATTCCTCTTGGTGTCTTACCCGGTCCGTTTGCCGGCTGTCCCTCTGCAAGACCTCCATCGTTTCCGATTACTGTAAGATGCTTAACACCCTTCCTTACGAGTGCATCCATAAGTATCTCAGGTGAACCGGTTCCCAGGAATCCGCCAACCATAATAGTCATACCGTCTTTAATTCCGGCTACCGCTTCGTCAGCAGTTATTACTTTGTTAATTGACATTTCTAAATCACCTTTCTTTATAATGTTTACTCCGAATATTATAGCATAAAATCAGCTACAATTCAATGAAGTTCACGGATTGTGGCCAATATTTATGTTCTATTTTGTGATGAAAATCATTAGACTATAACAGTCCTATAATTAGGAATCCACCGCACACTACAAGCGCTGTAAATAGTAGAGTAATTATGCAATATCCCATGATATCACGCGCTGACAGTCCTGCAATTCCTAATGCAGGAAGTGCCCAGAACGGTTGAATCATATTCGTCCAAGCATCACCCCATGCGATAGCCATACCTGTTATAGCAGGATCTACTCCAAGAGCCTTGCCCGCAGGCATCATGATAGGACCCTGAACAGCCCACTGTCCGCCACCGGATGGAACAAAGAAGTTAACTATACCTGCTGACAGGAACGTAAACAATGGGAAGGTAACCTCTGTGGCAATTGAAACAAAGAAGTTACTGATAACTGAAGCAAGTGACTGCCCTGTTCCGCCTTCAGCAAGCTTAAATACCATCATTCCCATAATTCCTGCATAGAACGGGAACTGGAGGATTATTCCTGCCGAGCCCTCTGTTGCAGTGGTGATTGCTTTAACATAAGCTATTGGAGTCTTATGGCAAGCAATACCTAGAATCAGGAATATAAAGTTTACAGTGTTAAGCGTGATATTGAAACCGTTGTGTGCAAAGTAAAGGATCAAATAAGCAATACCTGCGAGAACGATTATAGCTGAAGGGATGATGCTCTGCTCAATCTTCTCAGCCGGTGTCTCAGGCTTCTTGAATACTGTTACATCATCTACAAGCAGATTAGGGTCAACAGTGATTGTCTCGTCAGGAGACGGATGCATCTTTGCATTGATGAAAGGTAGGCAAAGTAGAATTATACCCACCATGATTAGGTTATAAGGTGCAAAAATTGTCTGTGATGTCGAGATAGCTTCAGAAACAGCTCCGCCTGTAGCCAGTTTGAGAGCATCTTTTCCCGGTGTAGCAAGAGCTAGAGGAATAGATCCTGAGAAGCCGGCATGCCAGATAACGAATCCTGAATAAGCCGAAGCTATTAAAAGTCTATAGTCTACACCTTTGACCTGTCTTGCTATCTCCTTTGCCAGGATAGCTCCTACTACAAGTCCGAATCCCCAGTTGATCCAGCAAGCTATAATCGAAAAGAAGGTTACGACTACGATACCCTGTGTAGGTGACTTTGCTATACTTGCGATAGTTGCAACGATTTTTTTAACTACAGGTGCATTTGCAAGTGCGCTACCGAGTACGAGAACCAAAGCCATCTGCATTGAGAATGCGAGCAGATTCCAAACACCGGCACCCCATCCAAGTTCAAGCACCTGAAACGGAGTAGCTCCGGTCGCAGGAATAGCTGCTACAAAAACAATAATAGTTAGGACAATACAGAAGATAAATGGATCTGGTAGGAATCTATTTACCAGGTGTACACATCCGTTGGTAAATTTCTTAAACATCTTGTCCTCCTGTGTTTTAAGAATTAGATTATAAAACAATTACAATTAAATTATATTCCCACAATTTTGCATAGTCAAGATTTTCCCTTATTTGAAACTTTTACATTTACTTGATGACAAAGTGTAATGAACATATTGCAAATCCGTACTAAATTGCATAGTTTATCAAAGCTATATACGAAGTGCTCAAGTCACATATGCAATATATCAAAAAAGCAATATCCCGAGGACAAACCTCGGGATAGCTGTTTGGTTTATGTAATTATACTATAGGGTTTAAATTACTAAATTATCTGGAAGCGATCTCCGGCTTATCCTGCCAGCCTCTCTTCTCCACTTCCTGCATGATGTAGGACATTACATGCTCTGCATACTTTCCCGGACCGAAGCCGGCATCGTAACCAAGCTCCTGTGCCAGTTCGTGAGAAATACGAGGACCACCGCATGTCATGATGATCTTATCTCTGAGTCCTTCAGCTTCAACAAGCTCAATCATCTTTGTTAGGTTCATGATGTGAATATCCTTCTGAGTTACAGTCTGTGAAACGAGAATTGCATCTGCGTTTACTTCCTTTGCCTTTGCGATAAGCTCTTCACAAGGAACCTGTGAACCCATGTTGTATGCTACAACGTTCTTGAATCTCTCAAGACCGAAGTGTCCATGGAAGCCCTTCATCTGGATTATAGCGTCGATACCTACTGTGTGAGCATCAGACTCTATCGATGCACCAACTACCACGATATCTCTTCCGATGTTTTCTGCAATCCACTCTCCACACTCAACTCTGTCAAAGACATTACCTTCAACCTTAGGAACCTTGATTGCTGTGTAGTCAATTGTCTGCTGTGCTGCACCGTAAACTACAAAGAATGTAAACCCTGGTGCAAGTTCGTGATAATATGTTACGCTAGGTTCGTCAAATCCCAGCTTCTTTACGTACTGCTTTGCACATTCCTCAGCTTCTTCACCATAAGGTACAGGAAGTGTGAATGCCATTTCTACTTTACCGTCGTTTAGGGTATCACCGTAAGGCTTTACCTTTGTTAGATCACCGGTTGTCTGTACTGTGTTTTCTGCCATTTTCATTACCTCCTTATCCTTACTCATGATCCATAAATAAATCTATGAATGGGTTGAAGTAGTTTTCACCTCTTGTTGTTACACCCGCAAGACCGTGTCCACCGTCTTTTGGACGCTTAACTCCACCGAAGATACCTTTTTCGATAGTTGTGAAAAGTCCTTCCTGTTCAACTTCTGCAAGTAGCTTGTCAGCCTTCTTGAGAACTTCCTGAGCACGAGTCTGGATAATTCCGTCCTTCTTGAACTCAACTTCCTCACCTATGTCCTTACAGTTGTTAAAGATGTACTGAGCATTTTCAATTGATAGGTATCTATCGTGCATATGAGGTGTATGAATAGCCTCTGTAAGCATTCCCTGTAGAAGCAGTGACTGGTGGGACCAAATTGCCACTAAATTAAATAGAGCATCCTGGATGTGACCCATGAAGATGTTACCTGTCATGAACTTTGTTGGTGGCATGTACTTAAGTCTTGCCTTTGGGAAGATTTCTCTTGCCATGATAGCCTGTGAAAGTTCAAGAAGGAATCCGTTCTCTGTCTTAGGATCCATCTCGAATGCGTGACCGAGGCCCATCTGCTCTTCCGGAATGTTTGCAAGTACAGCAAACTGTTCGTTTATAAACTGTGATGCGGTTACCGTATGTGCCGCTTCGATAGCGTCGTCTGTAGTTAAATAGTTATCCTCACCTGAGTTGAAGATGATTCCGCAGTATCCGATGATAACTCTGGACATGAACTGGTCAACGAGTGTTCTCTGCATGTTGATATCACGGAACAGGATACCGTAGATAGCGTCGTTAAGCATTACATCAAGTCTCTCAAGTGCACCCATAGCTGCGATTTCCGGCATGCACATACCTGATGAGTAGTTACACAATCTAATATATCTTCCTACCTCTTCTCCAACCTCATCGAGAGCCTTTCTCATGATTCTGAAGTTCTCCTGTGTAGCATATGTTCCACCGAATCCCTCAGTTGTTGCTCCGTATGGTACGTAGTCGAGAAGTGACTGAGCTGTTGTTCTGATTACAGCGATAATGTCTGCACCCTGTCTGGCAGCAGCCTGTGCCTGAAGAACGTCCTCATAGATATTACCTGTAGCTACGATAACGTATAGATATGGCTCCGGACCTGAACCGATTCTGTCAAGATATTCCTGACGCTTAGCCTTCTGCATATCGATTCTCTCGAAGGTCTTTTTGATTGATGGCTGAAGCGCTGCAGCAGCCTCCTCAACTGTACAAGTAGGAAGCTTTGTTACATCCAGCTTGCCGTCTGACATCTCTTCAGCGATAGTCTGAGGATCCTTACCTGTCTGTACTATTGCATTACCAATCCAATATGCCACACCTGTCGACAGAACGCCTGCGTCCTTAAGCTGATCTACAACGACGTTAGGTAGTGGAGTGTCAACATCATCAACGCCGTCTACTCCCAAAAGTCTGAGGATTGTTCTCTCAGTTGACACAGTTGTGTGTCTTGAGATAAATTCCTGCATATCCTTGGCAATGTTGGCAGCATGATTTCTGGCACTTGCAACAACATCAAAGTCAAGATTTAGTTTGCTTTTCATCTTTTTTCTCCTTATTGATATATTTCTTCGCTCCTTCTATTATCTCTGTGCTTATTCCCAGCATCTTTGCAATATTTAGAGCGTCCTTAGGAACTGAACCGTTTTTGCCGACCTCGAAAAGTCGGTAATCCATGTACTTGGATATGATGTTTATCCTGTCTTTTCTCTTCGCATACTTAATCTCTCTGTCGAGAAGATCAAAGTCCACATCTGCAAGTCCTCTGACCTGCATATTTATAACACCCTCTCTCTCGCTTACGGTCTCAAAATGAGTCGTTATAAGCGATATGTAAGGTTTTGTTATCAAATAATCTACAACCGATTTAGTTAGAGCAAGTCCTTCAATAGGATTTGTACCACTTGCTATCTCATCTATCAAAATGAGAGATCTGTCCTTACTGTGATCAAAGATTTCCTTTAGTTCCTCCATCTCAGATCCGAAGGATGAAAGCCCTCTTTCGACCGACTGACTATCTCCTATGAGCATCTGCATGTAGTTTGAAAGTCCGACCTTGGCTCTCTTTGCCGGAACAAAGAATCCATATTGTGAGAGGATTGCTATCTGTCCGGAGAGCTTCAGGGAAATCGTCTTACCACCCATATTGGCACCTGTTATACAGGTTACGCCGTCCTTAAGTGAAATAGACACCGGGCAGTATTCCTTACCCTTGTTCTTCAGAATTTCCTCAACTTGTAAATTTCTTCCGTCATCGAACTCGATTACGTGCTCTGCAACAATCTCAGGCCTTACGAGATTTCTCTTTATAGAGAAGAGTCCCTTGGCTAGCGCCAGTTCAAACTCTCCCATTATATCGCAGTTCTTAAGAAGAACGCTTCTGTACTCGCCTATTTTCTTTGAGAGTATCTCTGCTATTCTTTCCTCTTCAGCCTCAATTTTATCGTTAAGCTCTTCCATGCTCTGAGTTATCTTGAAAACATCTTCGCTAGGTCTCAGCTTAAAGGTTAGGCTCATATAATCCTGATCGACCTCTTCGAGTTCCTTGAGTCCTTTAATCTTTTCTAAGTCAGGATGGGATCTCGCTACTACTATGTCGAACTTCGGAGTCAGCTGAACACCATGCTCCCTGCGCAGGTCTTCTCTTGATTTCTTCTGTACTCTTCTTATCTCAAGCTCAAGCTCTCGCTTTTCCTTTCGATAATTAGCAAGCTCTTCGCTGAACTCATCGTATATATAGAAAGTATTCATCCTGTCTTTTCTAGGATCGAGGATGTCCAAAAGTGCCTCGGTATCCTCAAGAAAATACTTTTCCGGAATATGTACTTCTTTAGTGGCCCCGCTATCTTCCCGGCTCATCCCAGCCGGCTCTTCTTCACGTTCTTCCGCAGACTGCGAAACACATCCACATGCCGACTTATATGCTACGATTTCTCTCTCCTTTATAATCTTTAGGAGTCTTCTCATCTGCAAGAGTAGCGACTTTACTTCGAATATCTCCACCACAGATAGAACGCTGTTTTCACATCGCTCTATAGTTCCTGAAGAGTCCTTGAGCTCCATGTAAATTTCTTGAATCTTGTCCTTAAGCTTTGGATAGGCTTTTATAAAATCCACTATATCCTGAATTCTGTCAAGCTCCTCGTTAAGCAGCTGCTCGTCTCCCGGATAAAAAGGTCTCATCTCCTTTAGCTTTTTCTTTCCGAAGGGTGAGATTACATCGAGCTTCAGCATCACATAATCGAGACCCGTCTCAGCTTTGGTCTTCAGATTTGCTAATCTTTTGTTTGCTCCGTTTTGCATATCTACATCCTCACATCGATCACCGGAATATCCGGAATAGCTTCCTTCATGGCCTCTAGGAGGCTTCTGTTATCAAAGGTGTATCCCGCCGGCGCCCACGGATTGACAGTGATAAGGGCGATTTCTATCTTTTTTAGGACAGATACCCTAAAGCCTCTCTTTCGGAGTCTTCCCCAATCCATAGGATTTATGAATATCTTGGTCGGATCCTTGAGAACGAATCTGACCTGTTTTAATTTTTTTGTACTTATATCTGAAATTACGCTGTTCGTAAAAGCACCCGGGATATAGACAAACTCGACATCCTCTTCGATTGCCTCGTCTATGTGTCTAGCAGCCCCAAGTCCGGTGAGTAGGTCAAGCTTCTTAAGCTCTCCGCTCTTACTTATGGTCATAATCTTGTCTTCGTGTTTATTAGCTTCTATCGCATCCCTGTGAATTCCGCTCTCGAGCTCATCTATCGAGTAGAGATTTACAACGTGTGCGGTTTCCTCGACAACCTTGTTCATCTTTCTTGATATAACAGCTCCTGTCGCGAGGATTATTGCATCTGAAGTATCCGGAGATGCAATGGTCTTTCTATCAATTGCGCCATCTATCAAAACCATATCGCAACCTTCGTTTAGCATGTCCTGACATAGCAGTTTCTGTTCGGCATTGATAACAGGTCCTGCGACCTGAACGTATCCTGCGGACTTTACCCTACAAATCAAAAGGGTTCCAATCGCTGTTGAATACTTGGTTTCTCTGACTACCTCAAGTCCGGCGTCTGACATGTCGTATAAGAACGACGGTACTGCCACGAGCGTATCCTCATCGAGGTAAACTCTAGGCTTTTCGGTTCCGGTTACAAGGTCCTCAGTCTCTCCGTCACGTCCGGTAGACGTAATGCCCAGCATGACTCCCTCGTCCATCGCCTCTTCAATCAGGTAATTGAGGGCAGTGGTCTTGCCTGCATTTTTGGACATTCCCACTATGGATAAAGTCTTATATTTTTGTGATAAGTCATATATCAATCCCATATCAATTCCTTAATATCTAATGTATGGGGGACCGAAGCCCCCCATATTAAATTTAACCTATTGCGAGAACTAGTGCTTGTTTCTCTCGTGTCTTGCAAGGTGAGCAGGCTCCATTGACTTAATCTGTAGGCCTTCTCCAAGTGCAGATACACCTGAAACCTTGATGCCTTCCTTACCGTTTCTGTAGTTGAAGTTGCACTTAACTTCCGGTAGATGTGGCTGTGTATATGTTGTAATAACACCCTCGTAGTTTCTGAGAATGATCTTGTCCGGAGTCTCTGAAATTACATACTGTGGCATTACCGGAGTCTTTCCGCCACCACCAGGAGCGTCGATTACGAATGTAGGAACACAGTATCCTGAAGTATGTCCTCTTAGACCTTCCATGATTTCAAGTCCCTTAGCCATCGTAGTTCTGAAGTGCTCGATACCAACTGACAGGTCGCAGATGTAGATGTAGTAAGGTCTTACTCTGTTCATAACAAGCTCATGAACAAGATCCATCATGATTGACTTATCGTCGTTGATTCCTCTTAGAAGTACGCTCTGGTTTCCTAGTGGAATACCTGCGTCGGCAAGCTTTCTCAAAGCTTCCTTAGCGTCAGCCGTAACTTCCTGTGGATGGTTGAAGTGTGTGTTCAGCCAGATTGGGTGATATTTCTTAAGCATGTTAACGAGCTTGTCTGTAATTCTCATTGGCATAACAACCGGTGTTCTTGAACCAATTCTTACAATCTCAACATGGTCAATCTTTCTAAGTTCGCTGATGATGTATTCCAATGTATCATCCTCAACAAGAAGAGCATCTCCGCCTGATAGAAGTACGTCTCTGACTTCCGGAGTCTTCTTGATGTATGCAATACATGCATCTATATCTTCTCTTGATCTTGCACCGTCAGTTTCACCTGCAAGTCTTCTTCTTGTGCAGTGTCTGCAGTACATTGAGCACTGGTCTGTAATGAGGAATAGAACTCTGTCCGGATATCTGTGTGTTAGTCCCGGAGCTGGAGAGTCTGCATCCTCGTGAAGTGGATCAGCATCGTCAGCAGGCGATCTGTGCATCTCCATAAGTGTTGGAACAGCCTGCATTCTTACCGGATCTGTAGGATCGTCCGGATCCATGATTGAAGCGTAGTAAGGTGTAATACCTACTCTGAAACCGCCGATAACTTTCTCGATATCAGCTCTTTCCTTCTCTGTTAGGTTAACAACCTGAGCGATATCATCTACTGTTGAGAGTCTGTGTGAAACCTGCCAGTGCCAGTCGTTCCACTGCTCATCTGTTACATCCTTAAATAATGGAATGTCTTTCCAATTTCTAAGTGCCATGATTTTCTCCTTTTCATTCATAGGTTAGCCCGTGAAATTTTCTTAATTCGAGATGGGGCAGTCATCACCCCACCTCGCAATAGTTTTCTTATTCTATCAAAGCTTGAATACTTTGATATGATTTATAATATTCCTAAGTACTCGAGTACTCGATCGTTTGCTATTAAGCGTACATCTCGTTGAAGAGCTTTCTTAGTCCTTCGTGCTCTCTTAGAACCTGAAGTGTGATTTCAGCATGTCCTGCTGTGTAACCGTTACCTATGATCATGTCAACGTCCTTGCCAACACCCTCAGCACCAAGAGCAGCCTTTGTGAAGCTTGTAGCCATTGAGAAGAAGTAAACCAGACCCTTGTCCTTTGTGCAAAGGATTGAAGCCATCTCTGTGTTTTCGATGTTTACACAGTTGATAACAACGTCACAAAGCTCTCCATTTGTGAGCTCCATAACCTTCTCGTACATTCCAACTGCATCTGTAGCATCGTGGTGGAAGTATGCGTCAGCAAGATCAAGCTCACGAGCTCTGTCCTCCGATCTCTGTGAACCTGCAGCACAGATAACCTGACCTGTAACGCCGGCTCTCTTCTTTGCCTCGTATAGGCACATTAGACCTGACTTTCCGCCGCCGCCGATAACCAGAACCTTCATTCCCGGTTTAACAAGCTTAGCAGCCTGCGCAGGAGCACCTGCAACGTCAAGAGCTGAAAGTGCAAGTCCTTCAGGCATATCCTCAGGTAGCTTAGCATAGATACCGCTCTGGAATAGGATAGCATGTCCCTTGATGTCAACCTGGTCGATAGCCGGTCTCATAGCTACGATCTCGTCGATTACAAGTGGTGTAAGTGAAAGTGAAACCAGTGTAGCGATCTTATCTCCAACCTTTAGATCACCCTTCCACTCAGGTCCGATTTCTTCAACCGTTCCGATTAGCATTCCGCCTGAACCTGTCCATGGGTTCTTGTGCTTACCTGCCTTAGCAACAATACCAAGCATTGTCTCCTTTATCTTCTCGATATCATCAGCAGTTAGATCATCTCCGGGCTTCTTTCCGCAAGCGTGGTCACAAACTGATGTGAACGAAGCTGAGTCGATGTTTAGTGTCTGAACATTGATCTTAACCTCGTTGTCATAGATTTCCATATCGTTATCTATAACGTCAGCTGGCTGTGGTAGAACACCCTTTGGTGAAATTACTCTGTGAGTACCGTATGGATTACCCTTTTTCATATTAGATTCCTCCTAAAAATGTAAAATTTTAACTAACTTAATTTAGCGTATATAATGTAATATACATTCTTCGTATATTATAAAACAGTCTATACTTTTTTCTATATGCTTGATTGCGTGTATACAAGAATTTAACAAAAAAATAACAAGCGAACAGATTTCGGTTCGCATAAAACATCGTGTGAACCATTATATAATCAGTTTTAATTAACGCTCGTTATTCTCTTGATTAGCAAGTTTAATTATTCTGTATGTAGTTATATGTTGTATTTGTTTTTCTTGCGAACGAGCTGAGTCTGACTTATGCCTATCGCCTTAGCAGCCTTACGAGTTGAACCGTATTTCTCTATGGCGTGCTTGATTATATTTTTCTCAAAGTTTTCAACCATGACCTGCATGTTGACCTCTTCCATTGCAATGCTCTCATCACCCGAGTTCATCACATTCATATCAAAGACATCCGCATGAAGCTCCCTCATGACATCAAGCAGAGTTATCTCTTCGCTCCTAGCCGCAATCATCAGCCTTTGAACGATGTTCTCAAGCTCTCTGGTATTGCCAGGCCACTCACATTGTCCGAGGTAATCTAGAGCATCTGTGTTTATCGCCCTTTTGATGGAAAAAGTCTTTCCATAGGCTTCGAGGAAGTGTTCAACCAAAACAGGAATATCCGAAGGCCTGTCCCTCAAAGCGGGAACCCTTATTCTGACAACATTCAGTCTGTAATATAAGTCTCTTCTAAATCCACCTGCATCTATCAAATCCTCAAGTTCTCTGTTGCTTGCCGAAATAATTCTCACATTGAACTTAATAGCTTCCTGACCTCCGACTCTGAAAAACTCCCCATCCTGTATCACCCTCAGAAGTTTAGCCTGCATATCAGGCGGTAAATCAGCGATTTCATCGAGAAAAATCGAGCCGTTATCCGCAAACTCAAAGAATCCCTTTTTGCTCGTCTCAAGACCTTTTGATTTGTCCTTCTCTACTCCAAAGAATTCAGCTTCAAGCATTGATGGTGCAATTGAAGCACAGTTCACTTTGATGAACGGCTGCATCTTTCTATTGCTGTTCTTGTGAATCAGATTAGCGACCTTCTCCTTGCCGACACCGGTTTCTCCGGTAATCAAAACATTACAGTCGTACTTTGCAACTGTCAAAACCTCATCGATGACAACCGACATCGCATGGCTCGTAAATACAAAGTCCTCCATTATAGTCTGGTTCACACCGCTGGCATTTACAAACCTACTCTTGGTTCCGCCATATGAAGAATCGTCCTTGAGTCTTATGGTCGTCTCCTCCGCGTTTTCTATGTACGGAGCAAGGTCTTTAACAATCTCGATGTCGAACTTGTCGTAGGCCTCGAGGTAACCATCAGCACACCTAATGTCTAGCTGCCTGGAAATCGCTTCAGTTATATATAGGGCGATGTTGTAGTTGTTTATCAGATTTGCGAAGATTACTGTTCCTCCGCTCTTTGTTGCGAGGATGTTGATTGTCTCTGCACCCTGAATATCTGCACAGTTGACCGAAAGATCAAAAGCAGAATCGCCGTCTATATCAGCTATGCATTCAAGCGGCTTTAGGATATCCACGTAGCGGACCTCTGTGAAAACCCTCTTTATCAGCTGGTTGATTCCCTCTCCCTTGAGCACCATGTCCGTCTTGTGGTCGAGCAGACAGATAACCTCGGCATCTTCTCTTGCCACCTTTCGTATCGCAAATCCAAAAAGAAGATTTGATAGAAGGTTGTTTCCGACAACAAGGAACTTCCTCTTGCCTACGGCCGTGCTGCTTATCCTGTAGATGGTGCCCGATTCATTGAATGTGAACATCAAAAGCTTTAGCGGCAGCCCCTGCGGCCTTCTTATTACAGGAACGTCTTTCGGCAAAATGCAGTAGCCCTCTGCCTCTATCTGTCCAAATGACTTATCTATAGAAGTGATCTTATCTATATATAGAGGAAGTGATGTCAGAGATGCGTTGCATATAACCTCGTCACCGACCTTAAACCCCTTGAGGTTCTCGTGTTCAGAACCTATCTCGCTGACCACGCCGTAGAGCATTCCGCCTGTATCGGTTACCGGATTATGAAGCTTACCCCTTCTTATGACTATGTCCATTATCTTCTGCTTAATCTTTTGGTCGTTGTCGTTTGCCTCGAGGCAAATCTCCTTGAAACTGGTTCCCTCTATATGAATTCTCCTGATATCTATGCGAATCTCGTCAGGAAATATATTGTGATTGTTGTCAAGTTGCCAAGCCGAAGTCGGAAGCACATGCTTTGGCTCCAGAACCCTATTGATGCCATAATTATTATTCATTTAATGTTCACTCCATTTGTCGAACCTTTTTCGGTTCATTTTACTTATTTCCAATATTAACGCATTAAGTGTCTTTTTGCAACCGTTTTTATGTGGACAGCCCCGCCACCTAAAGCTATAATTTATATTGTAAAAATATTATCAAAGATGTATATATGCAAAAGGAGAACAATAATGGAAGAGAAAATCACTTCAATGATTAGAGTTAGAATGTCAGCTAAAGACGCTCACTACGGCGGAAACCTTGTAGACGGAGCTCACATGGTACACCTATTCGGAGACGTTGCTACAGAGCTTCTTATCAAGTGCGACGGAGACGAAGGTCTTTTCTGTGCTTATGATAACGTTGAATTCCTTGCTCCAACATATGCAGGTGACTATATTGAAGCAGTTGGTGAAATCACAAAGATCGGAAACACATCAAGAAAGATGTCATTTGAAGCTCGTAAGGTAATCGTAGCCAGAACAGACGTAAGCGCTTCAGCAGCAGACTTCCTTGAGGAGCCAATCGTTGTAGCCAGAGCTACAGGAACTTGCGTAACACCAAAGGAAAGCAAGAGAAAGTAGTCAATACATATCTCAATAGAAGCTAAGGCACCGAAGTTCGGTGCCTTTTGTTTATGGTTTATCTAATTAGGTTTCGGTATTTCTCATTGATGAGATTCACTATAATTTACAATACATACTCTATTCTCCAACAGACACAGCTGTAATACTCACGTAATCGTTACCTTCTAAAGAATATTCTATTTCGAAAATGCAGAACCAAATATTATCCTCTGTAGCATCAACATCTGCCTCTTCCCCACGGAAAGTCAGCTTGTCCCTTGGTATAAAGTCTGACAGATGCATGCTGAGATTTCCTGTTTTGTGGTCAAAGTCGTATGTCACAGCAATGTCTAGTCTTTTCTTAGGAGACACAGGCATTCCATCTGCTGTGTAGAGGCTAATCCTTTTGATATCAGGCACTAAATTCTTGGAATCATTATCTCGAAAGCTGATTTTTACATAAGAATCTTTTTTATTCTTTATGGATACAAAAGGAACATCTCCTTCTAACTTTCCGCAAGTAGAGCCGAGGATTTTCATTTGTTTTGTTTCTGAAAAAGATGAGAACTTCTCTGCATCATAGGTCTTTATGAATGGCGATGCCGTTTCCTTAGAAGTTTCAACGCTGACCTTGATATCCGTTTCGTTTGTCACGCGAGACTTATCCGGCGTCGGACTGTAAGCCATATGTATGATTGTAAATATTAAAGCCACGATACCTACAATTGCAACAAAAAAAATAAGTATTTTTTTCCCAAAAGACTTAGATTTTGATGACATAATAATACCTCCTACATTTAGTAATCGCATATATTATTTAGACTCGCATTTAAATCAGTTCAAAATATCATTAAAGTTAGTCGTCCAACAATTTTGACCTTAACTCCTTAACGTCTTCTTTTGTCCAATATCTTATCTCTGCCCCCGAATTAATTTCACCTATTATTAGTGCTATTATTAGTACACAAGATAGCATAACTATAGTCACCGATAAATATTTACTCTTCATTTTTCCTTCCGTATTATTTTAATTCTATGTTCAAGTCGATTTTGTAATTGACGAAAATAGTCTTATTGAAAGCTAATTTTCTTCCAATCTCTTTTTCATCTTCTCTATATCTTCCTTAGTCCAATATTTTATTTCAGCATTGGTTTCGCCTATTATCTCAGTACCTTCATCAACTTCAATTTTCTTTAACTTAGGGTTATTGGATACATCTAAAACTTTCACATTGGTGTTAAACACTTCAATTGTTTCAAGGTCAGGATTATTTGAAATATCAAATTCATCAAGGCAAACTCCGTAGCAGCCAAAATTCTTGAGTTTTTTCAACATTTTTATATCGACAGACTTTACATTGGCATTTCCTATATGTAATTGTTCAAGATTGATATTATTGGAAAAATCAACATCTTCAAGAGGTCCGTTAAAATAGTTAAAATGTTCCATGTTTTCCAATACATTCAAATCAATTTTTTTAATCGATGTATTGAACAAAAGAACAGACCTGCAACTTTTATTGAAAACAACTTCTTCCAATGCTTTGGTTCCATTGACAGCTATAATTCTAAGGTGCACATTTTTACTAAAATCCAGTTTTTTGAGTTTTGAGCGACTACCGGCCTTAACGAGATTTAATTTAAAAAACTCCAACTCGGATACATTGCTTACATCTATCGTATCAATCTTTGAAAAACATTTATTACGAAGAGATATACGACGTACGGTCTTACTACCTACTTTTTCAGGTACAACAATGTCCGGACCGGTTTTTTCTATGTCTATCATTGTAATAGAGTGATCCTTATCTATATGAAACCTATCCTTGTCCGTACTAATTAAATTACAGCTGCTTAGTACTACCACTATAACACAAGACAGCATAACTATAGTCACCGCTAAATATTTTCTACTCATTTGTTCTCCATATTTATTTAAACTCTATGTTCAACTTGATTTTACAATTGGCACTTAATTTATAAACATCTTTATTCTAATTCTTGTTAAAATTATATCATATTTTTAGTTTTTTAATTAGTCAAATTTAAAATTCCCCTTAAATGCAAACCACCGAGCCAAAGTTCTTATAACTCTGCTCGATGAATTTCACTAAGTTTTAAACTATAGATTTGATTCCTTTAATACCTGCATTTTCTATTAGATAGCTTTTCTTTGCAATTTGTTCAAAATCTTTATCATGACTTACTACCACAATGGTTTTGCCTTCGTTATTTAATCGTATAAGAGAATTTATAACTATCATCTTGTTTTCATAGTCCAATGAACCCGTAGGTTCATCCGCTAACAATATATCAAACGGTTTAACCATATTTCGTGCCATAGCAACCCTCTGTTGCTCACCACCGGAAAGTTCAAATACTTTTGATTTTAGTTTGTCTGAAACACCCATTGCCCTGAGTGCTGATGTAATACATTTAGCCTTGTCCTTGACTTTGCTATACTTTATGGCAAGCATCATGTTTTCTTCAACGGTCATAGTTTCAACAAGAGCAAAATTCTGAAATAAGTATGCGATTTTCTCTCTACGGAGCAAGTCCGTATCTTTTGCACTTCTTATTGGATTTTTCTTAGAGCAAATAATTAGATTACCCGAATCATAATTTTCTAAGGTTCCTATTATATTCAACAAAGTAGATTTCCCTTCACCACTTTTGCCGAAAATACATATAAAGTCTCCTTCATATATATCCAAGTCTATATTTTTAAGAATCAAATGGCTCCCATAGCTTTTCGATATATTTTTTAGTGAAATCTGTACAATCATCTCTCTTTGCATTTAAGATCCCTCCTTAAGCCTCAAAACGATATGTGCATCGCATTTACCTAAAATTATCATCTCAAATATAAAGCATATTAAGCTGCAACATGTGCATATTAGTAAGCAAACAATAAAGTTATTGTGATTCCAGCCACCGGAAGATAATATTATTTTCATTATAATCAAGCCTGATATCAATATGCTGATTAGATAGGAAATAATACTTTTAATCATCTTGATTTTATGGATATCCTTGAATTTATAACCGAACAGTTTTGATACATATATCCTCTTTCCATCGCTATAAAAATAGGTCTCCCTATCTATCTTAAGTATTGTTATCAAAATTATTATTGATAACATCACTCCAACTGAGTAAATCACGGCTTTTGCTTTGCACTCATTAACCATTGCATTCACTTCACTATATACAGAGTTTACATATAAAACATATGCACTTGATTGTGTATTTGATATTATGCCTTTTACACTGTCGTATGCTTTATTAGGATTATCTATATGCGGATGAAAGTTTCCGTTTACAAGTGACGGTAGCTTTATTGTTTGATCCGGTAATATCTCCTTCCCATCAATTAGAATAAGAACCATATCTCTAAAATCTGTTTTGTCAATACCCAAGCTTGTATCGAATGTAAAAACCCTCTGTTTAGCCCTAATTTTTACATATGTTTCAACAATATTGTTCTTATCTATACTCTGAGATAAATGTGTTTTATGCACCATTTTTTTATCGAAATCTCTTACGTTAATATTTTCCGGAACAAATATTATCCATTCATTAGAATTAGGTTTATATTTCCTTATATCATTTCCATCTTTATCATATATTTTCGCTACATTTAAATAATTGCTATTTATGTACGCATAGTTTCCCTGAAATTCCCTACTTTTTAAATACTCCTCATCTTCTTCCATACCGTTTCTTGAATTGTTAGGTGCAAGAAACAAAATCGCACCATTCTCATCAAGTTTATCCCATAGATTATTAAGCTTGGGTACTACTAACTCCTGAAATTTACTATCCTCACTTATGTATGATTGTGGCCATGCGCATGCAATATTAGCATAGTTGCTTGATTTCTCCCACGTATGTATATACTCTCTAAGATGAATATACTCTTCAAAGCCAAATACACTTATTACAATCATTGACATCGTTAAAATTATTGATAAAGTTTTAAAAACGTATGATGTTCTTCTATAAGTTCTTCTATATCCCTTTAAAAAAGATAGTAAATTGATGCTCTTTATTTTTATATACAACAGAATTAGTTCTATAATACATATGCATATACCTATTAACAGTACAATCGCTATATTCTTTTTTGCAGAAAATAAAAAACCTATTGTTGTATCCGGTTTTACGAATGAATATAGTAATATGACTCGAATTATTATGCTTATAACTATTGGAACCCATATCAATGCAATACTTTTTTTGATACATAAGGTCATTTTTTTATAGCCTAATAACATTGATATTGTTAATTCCTTTGATATACTTCCGTTATATATTAAAAGACAGAACAGCAATGCCGATACTAAAATAAAGGTTGAAACAAGATATAAAATAACTTGGCTTTGTGTATAATCACTCGATACTATTGTTTTATTAACAATTTCTGCATCAATTTTTGACTTGCTATCATTATTCAAATCATTAACAAATTTAGCTATATCTTTGTCCGATCCTCTCAGATGATAATCTCCATTAATAATATTTTCATCTATACTTGAAAATCGTTTTATCCTTATCTCTTTTCTCGTAAGAATATCTATTGAGTTAGCTTTCTCAAAAACATTTACATGATTCTCTTTTTCTGTAATCGATATACTCCCAAACGATGATTTAAACCACTTCGCTTCATTTAAATACAAGTATACATTAATGACTTGTTTCCCGTACCTGCCATTCATAGGTGCATATTCTTCCTTTATAAAGCTCACATGGTTTTTCTTTGCTATTCTTTGTAGACTTTTTATTGATAGTTTCGCGCTCTGCGGGTTTATTGTTATACTCAATGTAGTATCAAATTTTTTATAAAAAAAATCCAGTCTACCGTTCT
>ERZ772986.79-NODE-79-length-58735-cov-6.484185_pt1 | contig 58735 bp, 55 predicted proteins | sample MGYA00511898_ERZ772986 | MGnify/ENA primary metagenome ERZ772986 (study PRJEB29015, sample SAMEA2737934) | human oral metagenome | biome: human oral; feature: human-associated habitat; material: dental | place: China | collected 2148 ... | reverse complement strand
ATTGAAATATCAACTGTTATGTCGGTTTTTACACACACTTTTTGTCCTATAGCCCAAAATTTATTAAATGCTTATCAAAGCTTAGGAAGCAACTAAATAAACGAAGGCTCCCAACTATCGATAGTGAGGAGCCTTTTTTACGATTTATATGAAGAATGTGTGGATTTTGTAAAAATAGCGATAAATAAATATCCGCAGGTCTTAGCAAAAATGCTAAAGATACCTGCGGATATGTTTTATTTTATCTTAGAACTGTTTATCTCGAATTTGGATGTCTCGTAGATATCACGGTGTTCCTGTTTAGCATGCTCCTTGATAATCTCAAAGCTTTCCTTACTCAGCGCGTGCTCAACTCTACAAGCGTCTTCTCTAGCAATCTTCTCGTCGACACCGATTGAAATTAGCCAATTAGAAATTAGCACATGTCTTTCGTATATCATTCTTGCAGTAGCAAAGCCTGACTCTGTCAGAGTTATGTATCCCTCATCGGAAACCTCGATATCGTTGTTCTCCCGGAGCTTTTTCATAGCTACGCTTACGCTGGACTTTTTAAAATCAAGGTAATCTGCAATATCAACAGAACGAACTACAGGATGTTCCTTGCTGAGAATCAATATGGTTTCTAGATAATTCTCAGTTGATTCGTTAGACTTCATATATTACCTCCACCCAATAGATAGTTTTAACTAACTTCTTTTATATAAAAACAAGTATACCATAGATGTACGCGATGTCAATACTCAGAGCCTTTGAGTAAAAGTATAAAAATTAGGGTAAAATAAGAGAGGTGCAAAAAAACCAAAGGCAGGTTGTTTACATTGCTGTAACGGATGTCAAAAATTCCAAAACAAGACCTGCGGTATTTGGAATTATAAGAATACAATATTTCTTTGCCTCTTGGTCCGATTGTAAATGACCCAAATCAAACAGGAAAGAAAAAAATATTTAAAAAAGTGTTGACATTGTAGGTTAGTTAGTATAAACTAACCACAGATAAGCAATTACACATGCTGGACCAAGTAAGCAGGGTTCAGCGCGCAAGGCCGTTATGCCGGCGGCGATAGCGTTTCTCCGGTGTTTTTGCATGATTTCTCTATATTTCATTTATTATTGCCCGCTTCCGCAAAGAAGCGGGCTAATAACCCCATAATGGTTAGCCTGAACTAACCGATGAGCATAATTGGGGTATTAAGAAAACAGTTTATTAAGAAAAGCTATTAAAATGAATTCAACCAGGAGGGCATATGTGCGAAGAAGTCAAGAGAATGTTGTTCGGACTTGACATGAATGACATTATGACGAAGTTAGCTCTTCAGTGTTCACCGGTCATTGCCGGAGTAAAGATGTCAAACCTGATTGTCGTTAAGAAGGCAATGATTCCCCAAGTAAAGAAAATCTTTGCAGGTACAGGACTGGAAATATTCGTGTTCTGTAGCTTTAATGAAAATAGCTACGCTTTGATATACAGGGAAGAGGAACTTATGAATTGGCTAAATCAAAAGGATGTCAGCATGCTCCTTGAGAAATTCGGATATTCCGATTTAGATATCAAAGATATTTTATGCAAGGTCAGCAAACGCTATCGGAGGTACTGTCGCGATGAAGCTGATTTTCCGCATGAGTTGGGATTGCTGTTAGGCTTTCCGACTGAGGATGTTGTCGGTTTTATTGAAAACGACGGTAGAAATTTTCTGCTTTGTGGATATTGGAAGGTTTATAGCGATATAGAAAGAGCTGACAGACAGTTTAAGAAATTTGATAGAGCAAAGGAAGACGCGATAAGACTGATTTTCGGAAAACGAGACATACTTGAGCTTCTCAATTCCGCTTCAGATATAAAAAAACAAAACATGAACAAACTTTAAATTGTACAGTAGGAGGAAAATTATGAAGAAGTCAATGGTAGTATACTGGTCACAGACCGGAAACACAGAAGCAATGGCAAAGGCTATAGGCGAAGGTCTTAAGAGCACATGCGAAGACTCATGTGTAAAGACCGTTTCAGAGGTATCGGCTAGTGATTTAAAAGACCTTGAAGGATTTGCACTTGGCTGTCCTGCTATGGGAGACGAAGTTCTTGAAGAAACAGAATTTGAACCATTTATTGAAGAAGTTGAGCAGTTTGTAGGTGGAAAGAAGATTGTTATCTTTGGTTCATACGGCTGGGGAGACGGTCAGTGGATGCGTGACTGGAAGGATAGAATGGAAGCTGCAGGAGCACAGATTATAGGTGGAGAAGGTCTGATGATAAATGACGCTCCGGATGATGCAGGTCTTGAGACATGCAAGGAATTAGGCGCAAATCTTGGACTCGCTTAATCCTCTAATATAATATCAAATCATATAAAATTCAATCTAGAGAAAATCGCCTACGAAACAGGCGATTTTCTCGTTTTTGTGACGAGTTTAATTTGGCGTTTCTAATAGTAAATGTCTTGCTAAAAGCGCACAAATATCTTGTCAAAACATCGCATTCAGAATTGCAACAAAGCTCTATTTATAGTATAATAGAACAGAATATCTTTAGGAGGATAGCGCATGAATGCTATAGGAAAAATTGGTGCAATAATTATTAAGTATCAGTACCAAATTGAGATCGCACTTCTCTCACTTTTGGCATTGATTGTATTGATTGGGTTAATCAAGTTGATAATAAGCGCATTGAGGCGAAAGGATGTACTATCCGAGATTAAAGTAACTGTGACAGATATCGACAGCACGGTTAAGGAAATTAACCAAAAGCAAGAAGTTCTGATTGAGGGAAGTATTGCTTCGAGTGGCGAGGCAGTAAAGAAGGCGAAATCTAACCAAAGCTGTGAAGTGACAAAGTTGGAAGAAAAGGCGGAAACTACCGAGGCCGGGCTTGAACCGGAAAGTAAGGTTGCCCCTGAGGCGAAATCTTTTGAGTCCGTTTTGATGGAAGAAGACACTCAAGAAGATGATCCGAAGCTTGAGACCGGCTTTAGTGAGGATAAACGGTTCGAAAATGTACTTGAAAATCTTTTGATAAATAACGGGAACAGAGATGTGCACTGTGCAGAGGAAGGCGAATTATCCAAGAAATTCGTAAGCAGAGAATGTGGAACGGACAAACATGGCAATGTGTATACCGAAGAGTTTTTGAGCAAGCAAATAAAGTAAACTGCCAAGGTACGGGAGGTAATGATGTATTGCAAAAAGTGTGGGAAAAAGTTAGCTGATGGAGATAGGTTCTGTGGAAATTGCGGAACCAAAATAGATGTTTCAGACATAAACATAGGTTTTGCAGAAGAAGAGACTAAGCCTAAAAAGAATTTTGAATTTGGTGCTTTTAATTGGGATCTCGACGGTTATCCGGATGAAGAAAAGGCTAAGACGGAGGACGTTGACTTCAACTGGAACACCGTTCTAGAAGAGAAAAAGCGTAAGGAGATTGAGGAGAAGTCATTTACAGAGACGATAATTACTGAGAATGAGCTCTTTGATAAAATCCGGAATGAAAATAGCGCTAAAGATGCTTCTGAGCTGTCTTTTAATTGGGAGCTCGGAAGCACTACGAGGGTAGATAGGGCTAATAGATTCGAGAGCATTATACCTAAGTCTGAGGAAAAGACTGAGCTTGATGTTCCTATTGAGGTTTCAGATGAGCATGATGAAGCTCAAGATATAGTAGATGTAGATGAGGCTCTTGCAGCAGGCATTGCTGCGGCGTCATCGCCAAGAAAGAGCATAGATAAGTTCTATACATTCAACCAGAAAAACGAGGAGTTTCAGGCACTGCTTGACCAGGAGTATGAGAGACTTCGCAACAGAATCCGCGAAGATAGCGAGGCTGAAGCAATAATCGCTGACAAGGAAGAAAAGCTTGAGCAAGCAAGAGCAACATGGTCAAAAGAGCCTCTTGATGAGCATAATGAGGAAGAGCCTGAAAAATTAGTAGAAACTAAGGAAGAAATCGGAACTCATTCTGAAGAATTTGTTGAAACAGAAGTAGAGACACCTGAATATGAATCAAATGATGAGACTGACCAGCTTGAGGATATAGCAGATACGGAGACAGAAGCAAAACCGCAGTCTGAACTTGATGATGCTTCTGAGGAAGAAACTGAAGATATTGTAGAAGAGACGGAAGAATCAGTTACGGAAGATGAAACTGTAGCTTGTGAACCCGAGGAAGAGAGTGCATGTGAGCCGGATAACGACGAAGCTCATGATGAAGAGGCATATTCAGCAGCTTCGGTTGAACCCGAGACTGAAGATGTAGTTGACAATGAGCCTGAAGATGTAGCTGAGGCTGAATCTGAAGAAATCATTGACAATAGCAAAGAGCTTCACGCTGAAGAAGAAATTTCCAATACACCAGAAAGCGGGAATCCCCCCAGTGACGAGGAGAAGGAGAAGGAAGAGAAGTCTGGAGATGAAGATAGTAAAGCAGCTAAGCTTCATTACCGCGATATCTTTGCTAACGACGATGTCAATGGTGGTGATTCGGGGGATGAACAGAAGACAGGACGATGGAAGATAATCGTTTTGGATATAGTTATATTAATACTTGCAATAGCTGTAATTTGTTCTGGCATACTAGTATTCGCCAAGGGTTCGGCGCCGGCTAATAAGATTTCACAGGGAATCTCATGGGTGACAGAGAAGTTCTCAGGTAGTAATGACAGTTCCAAGGATAAGGCCACCAATAAATCGGACAATGAAGGCAAGCAGACTAAGTCCATGGAAGATGTAGTTGCAGCAGCAAAGAAAAATTATGTGAACATAGGCAAGGCGCAGTATGACAGTAGCCTTAGGTTTGATAAATCAAAGGACTATGGAATCAGCGAACTTAAGAGTGCCAAGAAATTTAAGGACGGAGAGTTTTCTGAAGGAAAGATGCTCAGTGAGGCAATTGTTAACCTTTCGCTTGGTTACTATTCCGGACTCACAGATAAGATAAACAGCGGTTCGGACGATGTTCTCAAGCTAATTGACGAGGATTCAGAGCTATACGGACATGTGAAGGCCATCACTGAGGGCGATGAAGAACATAAGATTAAAGAAATAAAAATCGGCGAGATAAAGGGCAGTGACGGCAAGTACTATGTAATTATGCAGGTTACAGAGGGAAAATCCAATGCTTCAGATACAAGCAAAGAGACAAAGATTCTTTCAATCTCAAGTAAGGGAAAGAAAGTTAAGGTTACTGCTGTTACAGACGTAGAGTAATGGCTTTGATGCATGGAGCGATATCTTGAGCTTGAGGTATTCATCAGCTTTGCTTGTGATAGCAAATAATTATATTTTGATGATTTTGTGGGAGTGACTTTTGATGGCAGCAAAACCAAAGAACGTAGTATATGTAAAACCTAAGAAAGATAAGAGAGTTAGGATTATAATCGCTGTAATCATACTGGCGTTAGTTTTGTGGGGATTTTTTTCACTGATTAACTTCTTCACCGACTGGATGTGGTTTGATGAGCTTGGGTATCTTAGTGTTTTTTTGAAGAAGCTGACCACTCAGCTGAAGTTCGGCATACCTATGTTTTTGGTACTCACAGGCCTTATGTATCTATATTTGACAGGCCTCCGCAGAGGTTATTTCAAAAAGATTATTTCACATGAGGAAACCAATCAAAAAAGATTAGGTCTAATTACAATGCTTGTTTCTGTTCTGTTTTCAGGATGGGTTACGGCTTATGTTGTTGGCGGACTTTGGTTTGAATTTTTAAAGTTCCTAAAGAGTAGCAGCTTCGGTAAGAAAGATCCTCTCTTTGGCTTTGATATATCGTTTTACGTTTTTAAGTATGAATTTCTAAATGGATTCAATGCAATGCTTTTAGGTATAGTCGTACTATTTGTGATTGCGACTGTTTTCTACTATGCAGTTTTGCTAATAATGCACAGCCCGGATTCCTTAGAAGAAGATGAGGCTGAGCCAATAGAGGACGGAAGGTACTCGGGAGCAGAGACGGGCGAGACGAACGGTACCGAATCAGGCTATTCCGGCAGACCTTTTGTTAACCCATTTGGTGAAAATACGCAAGTAGGTAGGATATTTGCAAACATCTTTGATCCGAACAAGAGGGATGCAAGGATGAAGAAGGTCAGAAATAAGACTGACCGCAGGGTTTCAAAGTCAAATATGGACCAGCTGCTTCATATAGCGTCCGGGAAGCTATCAATTCTTGGAATTATCTTCTATGTAATGTTAGCGTTCCATTTCCTTCTAAAGCAGTTTGACTTGCTTCATAAGCACACGGGGGTTGTATATGGCGCCGGATACACAGATGTCAATGTGACGCTTTGGATTTATAGAATTTTGATAGTGCTTTGCGTTATAGGGGCGGTTACAATTGCTTTTTTCATAGCAAAGAAGAAAATGAAGCAGATTGTTCTGATTCCTATAATTATGTTAGCAGTGATTTTGATTGGAAGCGGTGCAGAAATTCTAGTTCAGAATGTGATTGTTGCACCTGACGAGATTAATAAGGAGTCCAAGTACCTTGCAAGAAATATTGAGTTCACTCAGTCGGCATATGCAACGGATAAGGTTGATATAAGAGATTTTGCGGCCTCAAATAATCTTGATGCAAATGCTATAGCCAATAACGATGAGACGGTCGGAAATATAAGAATCAACGACTATGAGCCTGTTGAGAAGTTCTATAACCAGACTCAGAGCATCAGGCAGTACTACAAGTTCAATGATACAGACGTTGATAGATACTATCTAAACGGAGAGTACACTCAGACCTATCTTTCGGTTAGGGAGATTGATGAGGAGAAGATAAATGACACATGGCTTAACAGACATATCAAGTATACTCACGGATACGGTCTTGCGGTTTCCAGAGTTGATAAGATTACAGCCAGCGGACAGCCGGACGTTGTAGTTAAGGATATTCCACCTAAGAGCATTGCTAAGGAAATCAATATAAAAAGACCGGAGATATATTTCGGTGAGCTGTCCAGTGACTATATAGTTGTAAATACGAACGAGGATGAGTTCGACTATCCGGATGGACAGGCAAATAAGTATACGAGATATAAGGGAAGTGCCGGAATCAAGCTGACTCCGCTTAAGAGACTGATGTTTGCAGTAAGGGAAGGAAGTTTTAAACTTTTGGTCTCCTCAAATGTAAATAGTGAGTCAAGAATCATCATCAACAGAAATATCGAAGAGAGGGTAAAGAAGATAATGCCTTATCTGAGATACGAGGATGATCCGTACGGAGTAGTTGTTGACGGAAAGATTTATTGGATGATAGATGCTTACACTACAAGCTCGCTATATCCATATTCAGAGCCTTATAGCAAGGATGTCGGAAAAACAAACTATATCAGAAATTCAATAAAGGTTGTTGTAGATGCTTATAACGGAGATGTAAAATATTATATCACTGATAAGAAGGATCCGATGGCAATGACATATAAGAAGATATTCCCTAAACTCTTTAGGGATATTGAGGAGATGCCTGCGTCGCTTAAGTCGCATATCAGATATCCACATTCGCTATTTAAGATTCAGGCGGATGTCTATGGCAGGTATCACATGAACGATGTCAAGGTATTCTATCAAAACGAGGATCTTTGGGAAGTTTCTCACGAAATCTACGGAACTCGCGAGAGGAAGACAGAGCCTAACTACCTGGTTACCAAAATTCCCGGTGAGGAGAAGGCCGAGTTTGTGAGCATGCTCCCGTATTCGCCTAAATCCAAGCAAAATATGACCGGTATTCTGATGACGAGAAACGATGATGAGAACTACGGAAAGCTTATGCTTTACAGATTCCCTAAGAATAGAACCATCTACGGACCTATGCAGATAGAGGCACAGATAGACCAGAACACCAAGATTTCTCAGGATTTCTCACTATGGAGCCAGGCCGGTTCAAGATATAGTAGAGGAAGCCTGTTTGTAGTTCCTATTAACGACTCTTTGTTATACATAGAGCCTATATATCTAGAGGCATCAAATTCCGCCATTCCGGAGGTCAAGCGTGTTATCGTAGCATATGAGGATAAGATTGCTTATGAACCTACACTTGAAGCGGCGCTTGAAAGTCTCTTCGGTGGAGATAATGTCAAAAATGATAAGCCTGATACTAAGACCGGCAGTGAAAAGCAGAGCGTAAAGGACTACATCAAAAAGGCAAACGGTGCATATCAGGAGGCTCAGGAAGCTTTGAAGAGCGGAGACTGGAAGACTTACGGAGAAAAGATGACAGAGCTGGAGAAAGCCCTAAAGGGACTTCAGGACAGCTCAGGTGCCAATGCTAACGAGAGCAAGAAAAACAAATAATTACTTTGATATACCAAACAACTTGAAAAATCAGGAGGAAATATATGCTGGGATTCGATGTGGATAAAATGCTCTTTACGATCCCAAAGGGCGAACACTCAAAGGAAAATATTATTAAAGTCTTGAATGCCCATCCTGAGGTTCAATTCGTATCGCTCGTAGGTATTGATATCGGTGGACACGATACAGACGAGAAAATACCAGTAGAGCTTTTTATTAAGAATATGGACAAGCTGCTGAAGCACGGTGTGCAAACCGACGGTTCATCGGTAGCGCTTCCGCACATAGCAGTGTTGAACAACGCAAAGGTCGATATCATTCCGGATCTTAATTGCAACTGGTACGTAGACTATAACTTCAGAAATATTGACAGAAAGCTGGAGCTCCCTATAGGTACTCTGAGAATTCCGTCCTACCTGCTGCATAATGAAAATTTCGAGTGCGGTTCGAGGGTAATGCTGAGAGATGCACTGACGCATTTTAAGTCGGAGCTCGAGAAAGCTTTGATTGAGCACCCTTATGTATTCGAGTACATTGATGGTGCAGACAGCATGGATGATATCGAAGAATTCATTATAACGAGCGCGACTGAGCTGGAGTTTTGGGTAAAGACACCGGACGATAAGGGTGATAGAGAGCAACTCTTTACAGCACAGGTGCTCAAGGAGCAGTACTGGAAGAGGACCTACGGCGAGGTTAGAACCGCACTTGAGGACACTTTGATGATTCTCGACAAGTACGGTTTTGGAGTAGAGATGGGTCATAAGGAGGTCGGCGGAGTCAAGGCTCAGATGGGTCACTCCGGACATTATGACCATGTTATGGAGCAGCTCGAGATAGACTGGGAATACACAGATGCCATGCAGGCTGCGGATAACGAAAACCATGTGAAGTATATTGTTAGAGATATTTTCACCTTGCATGGGCTTGATGTGACATTTATGGCGAAGCCTTTTGATGGGGTAGCCGGAAGCGGTGAGCATACTCACCTGGGACTTGCAGCAAAGCTCAAGAACGGAAAGATGACAAGCGTATTTGCAGCTAAGGATATGAGGACTGATTTCCTAAATCCTATCGGATATGGTGCTTTGATGGGCTTGCTAAGGAATTACGAGGTTGTAAATCCTTTCGTAAGTTCAAGTATAGATTCTTTGAACAGACTAAAACCGGGATATGAAGCTCCTGTTTGTATAGTTACTTCGCTGGGACGATCTCCAATGGAGCCTTCAAGAAATAGAACAGTACTTGTAGGGCTTATCAGGGATATGAACAATCCGCTAGCGACGAGATTTGAACTGAGAGCCCCTAATCCTAAGAGCAATACATATTTGGTGCTTGCGGCAAGCCACATGGCTATGATAGACGGAATAAAGCATGTATTAGAGCATGAGAAAACTCCTGCGGAGCTCGAAAAATCCATATCAAAGGCATATGGGGATAAGGATTTCTACCTAGATACGGATAGAGAGTATCGAAGTGAGAAGGAAGTCTTTGAGGACTATACTGAAGAGGAAAGGGTAAAGCTTTTCGGACATGCGCCGGCTACGGTTTGGGAGAACATGCAGGCCTTTGATCGCTATCCGGAGAAGCTGGGAATCTTCAAAGAAGGCGATGTGATGAAGCAGCAGGTCCTAGATTCCTACAGGGAGCAGGTTATTTCACAGTGGAAGACGGAACTTCACGATAGAGTTATTCCGCAGAACATGGCTTTAATCAGGGGCTGCGTAAAGCTTCACTCAGAAGACGATTTTTCCGATTTTGATGTGAAGAACTGGATAGAGATAGATAAGCTTAGACATGAGCTTGGAAAAGACACCATTACCGAGAAATCCATTCTCACAAGAGCAAAGGACGCACTTGATGATGGAAACTATAGTGAGGCATCTGAGATGCAGAAACTGATACAGAAAAAGGTTGCAACTTTGATATCCTTATATACAAGGTACAAGAAGAATATTTTATAGAGGTGAGACAGATGTTGGATATTAAGAAGATAAGAGAAGACTACGAAGGGGTTAAGAGCCGCGTTGAGTTTAGAGGAAAGGGCGACTTTGGGATTTCAAAGGTTAAGGAGCTGGACGAGAAGAGAAGAAGTCTTTTGGCTGATGTAGAGGCAAAGAAAAGCAAGCAAAACAGTGTTTCAAGAGAAATTCCTAAGCTGAAGAAGGCCGGTGAGGATACAACTGAGATAATGGCTGAGATGAAGGCTCTTTCAGAGGAAATCAAAGTTTTAGATTCAGAGCTTTCGGAAATTGAAGCAGAGCTAAAGAATGCGCTCCTTAACGTTCCAAACACTCCATATAAGGATGTTCAATTCGGAAACGATGATAGCGATAATGTCGAAATCAGAAGGTTCATGGAGCCTAAGGAATTTGATTTTGAGCCTAAGGCACACTGGGATATAGGTGAGGACCTGGATATTTTGGACTTCGCTCGTGCAAGTAAGATAAGTGGAACAAGATTTACTGTTTACAAGGGTCTTGGTGCCAGACTTGAGAGAGCGTGCATTCAGTTCATGCTTGATCTTCACACAATGGAGCAGCCATACACGGAGATTCTTCCTCCTTTCATGGTAAACAGAGATGCGATGACAGGAACGGGACAGCTTCCTAAGTTTGAGGAAGATATGTTCTACATTCCGCAGAAGGATTTCTTCCTCATTCCGACTGCAGAGGTTCCGGTCACAAATTTAAGAGCGAATGAGATAATGGACGAGGCGGAGCTTCCGGTATACTACACGGCGTATACTCCTTGCTTTAGAGCTGAGGCGGGTTCCGCGGGCAGAGATACCAGAGGGTTGATACGCCAGCACCAGTTCAATAAAGTTGAGCTGGTTAAATTTGTAGAGCCGGAGAACTCATATGATGAACTGGAAAAACTTACTGCTGATGCAGAGGAAGTTTTAAAACGACTTGAAATTCCGTATAGGGTTGTAAGATTAAGCTCGGGAGATTTAGGATTTTCAGCTGCTATGACTTATGACATCGAGGTTTGGATGCCAAGCTATGGAAGATACGTCGAGATTTCTTCATGCAGCAACTTTGAGGACTATCAGGCAAGACGTGCGAATATCAGATTCCGCAGAGCTAAGGATAAGCCACAGTTCGTTCACACATTGAACGGATCGGGTCTTGCAGTAGGCAGAACTGTGGCAGCTATTATGGAAAACTTCCAGCAGGCTGACGGAAGCGTAGTAATACCGGAAGCGTTGAGAAAATACATGGGTGTTGACATTATCGAAAAATAGTTTTCTTTCTAGGAGTCCGGACTTTCCGGACTTTTAGTTTTTGAATACGAGGTAATAGTACATATGAGATTTGTGAAAAGTCTATTTGGCAGGATATTCAGTCGTTTTACCATAATGGGCATCTTAATAATTATACAGTTTGCGTGGATGGCTTTGATGGTGATGAGACTGGGAGACTACTCCCGAAGTATAACCGTAATGTTCAACTTTCTTGCCATAGTTGCCGCGCTCTTTATAATATATAGGGATGAAAGCTCGGCATATAAACTCGGTTGGGTCATGATAATATGTCTTGTGCCGATTCTGGGAACTGCGATGTATTGGTTCTTTGGTAATAAGAGACCGTCAAAGAGAATAAAAAACAAGATAGAACCAACCAGGGCAAGGCATAGAGATGATGTAAGGCAGGAAAACTGCCTGTCAGAGGTATATAGCGATAGGATTCTTGAAACAATTAAATACATAGCTGATTACGGTCCGTACCCTGCGTGGACAGGAACAAAATCCAAATACTACGATTTGGGAGATAAGGCTTTTGTCGATATGCTGGATGATCTGAAGCATGCTAAACATTATATCTTTATGGAGTATTTCATAATTGATGAGGGATACATGTGGGATTCCATATTTGATGTACTTCAGGAAAAGGTCGCAGAGGGTGTCGATGTAAGAATCATGTACGATGACATCGGCTGCATAGATAAACTGCCGCTAAACTTCACATCAAAGTTAGAAAACGCAGGTATAAGAGTGCATGTATTCAATCCGCTTCGCCCGGTGCTGTCGCTAGTGTATAACAACCGCAATCATCGAAAAATCATGATTATAGATGGATATATCGCCTACTCCGGCGGTTTTAATATAGCAGATGAATATATAAACAAGGTTCAGTACTTCGGACACTGGAAGGATACCGGGATAAGGCTTGAGGGTATGGCGGTCTGGAACTTCACAGTAATGTTCCTAAACATATGGAACTCGTTTGTGCCAACTGAGGAGGATTACAGCAAGTTTAGACCACATGTGAATCATCCACAGGCATTTGATAGCGATGGAATATTGCAGCCCTTTTCAGATACGCCTTTGGATGATGAAAATCTGGGTGAAAACATTTATCTTGAGATAATCAATCAGGCAGAGGACTATTTATATATCTACACGCCATACTTGATACTTGATAATGAAATGCTTTCAGCGCTAAAGCTCGCATCAAAGCGAGGTGTAGATATAAGGCTGGTAACGCCCGGAATTCCGGACAAGAAAATAATATTCAGACTGACTCGCTCCTACTATTTGCCTTTGATTAGGGCAGGCGTTAAAATCTACGAGTACAAGGATGGATTTGTGCATGCAAAGAATTTTCTCTCAGACGACAAGCTGGCGGTGGTCGGAACCATAAACCTCGACTATAGGAGCCTATACCTTCACTTCGAATGTGGAACCCTTATGGTGGGATGCAGTTCATTGAGGGATATTAAAGAAGACTTTGTCAGGACTATAGAAAGATGTACGCAGATACGCGAGGAGAACTGTAAGACAAACTTTTTCGGACTGCTTTTCGATGGTATTTTGCGAGCATTCAGTCCGCTGCTTTAACTTTAAAGCCTTGAACATTTCACATGACCTATGGCTTAAGTATGGAATTGCTTGGGCTGTAGGTCCTTGCTTTTATAGGAGATAAAATGGATAAGCAAAATGAAACAAAGGGACCGGGTTTAATAGAATTCATCAAAGCACACCAAGCTAGAGAACGCGCGAGTTTTCACATGCCCGGACATAAGGGCAAAGCGTTCTTTACAAAAAACGGTTACGCAGACTTTACAGACCTTATGATAGACGGTGACCTTACCGAAATAGAGGGAGCGGACAATCTCTTTAAGGCAGAGGGTATTTTGCGTGAAACGATGAATCGATATAAGACGATGTATGGTGCAAAACAGGCATTTATGTTGGTAGGCGGAAGCAGCGCGGGAATCATGGCATCTGTGATGAGCCTAATATCGAGAGGTGATACTTTGATTATGGCCTCAAACTGCCACAAGTCTGTCTACAATGCTCTTATGCTGAGCGAAGGGAAGGCGGTCTTTGTAGCGCCTGAAATGCTGGATGAATATGGAATTGCAAGCGAGATCAGTGCGGATAGTATTGCTGAGGCTTTAGAAAAGCAAGCTGAGGCTAAGGCTGTTATTATAACCAGTCCCAACTACTACGGAGTTTGCAGCGATATAGATAGGATCGCTGAGATAGTGCATGCACAAGGAAAAATACTAATAGTCGACGAGGCACATGGGGCACATCTTGCTTTTATGGATGAGTATGCGGATTCGAGTTTCGATGGTGAAAAATTTCAGGGATACGTAGCCCGGAGTCTTGCTGCTGAAAACAGAGGTGCAGATATAGTTGTAATCAGCACGCATAAAACGCTTGCTTCGTTTACGCAGACAGCTATACTTCTTGTTTGCAGCGACAGAGTAGATGTGGATGCAATTGCAAATAATCTACAGATTTTGCAGAGCAGCAGTCCCTCATATATTTTGATGGCCTCGCTGGATATGAACGTGAGGATAATCGAGGAGCATGGAAGAAAACTGTTTGATAAGTGGCAGGCGGATTTGGACTATGTTTATGAGGAACTTAGGAAAATCAATGGCTTAGAACTTCTTGATATGCCCCTCATGGATAGAACAAAGCTTGTGTTCAGTTTTCATAACTTAGGAATAAGTGGATATGAACTCGATGGACTTTTGAGGGAGAAAGGCATATTCTGTGAGCTTTCAGACAGTCGATTTGTGATGGCGATGACAGGAATAGGCAGTGAAAGATCTGACTATGAAATTCTAATTTCGGCACTTAGAAAAATAGCCGATGAGAAGGCCTGTGAAGACCTTGATATGTGCGTTAAGCCTAAGAAAGATAATAAGGCTTTGATGAAAGAACTATATAGGCATGAAAAAATTTTTGATGTGCCGACCGAATCCGAATGGCTCAAGCCGAGCGAGTGCGAAGGAAGGATTTCAGTGCGAGCGGTAATTCCATATCCTCCGGGGATTCCGATTATTGTTCCGGGAGAACGAATAGATGCACGGAAACTTAATGTAATTGAAAGACTGCTTAAAGATGGAGTTAGTATGATTGGGCTAAATGAAGATGACAAAATCCTCTGCGGAAGATAATAGGCTTTGGACTATAAAATAAACAATATATTGGAACAAATTAGTCTTGACTATACTATATATAGATATTATAATGAATGAGCAAGCAAAATAGGGGGCTTTCTATGAATGGGAAAAAAGAGAGCGTTTCTATAGCCGGAGTTAAGAAGCATACCACGGTAAACGGACCAGGAGTTAGGTACACTGTTTTTATGCAGGGATGTGAGCACGGCTGTAAGGGCTGTCACAATCCGGAGACGCATGATCCTGATGGCGGCAAGACAATTCCGGTTAAAGAGCTCATTGATGACATTTTGGCAACTAAGTATATCGACGGAGTTACGCTTTCAGGCGGAGATCCTCTTTTGCAGGCCGATCAGTGTAGAGATATAGCGGAGGCTCTTAAATCCAAGGGCTTAAATATCTGGCTATACAGTGGTTTTACCTTTGATGAGGTGATTGAAGGCAAGGCCGGTGAGGCGGCGCGAGAGGTTTTGAACTATATAGATGTGATGGTCGACGGAAGATTCGTGGAGTCGCTACTGAGCGAAGAGCATATCTGGAGAGGCAGCAGCAATCAGAGGCTCATAGATGTGAAGAAGAGTCTGGATGCCGGCAAAATCATAAGCTTTGACGATGAATTTGTACTTTAGAATTGGCCGAGAGGCACTTATCAATTTATTTAATCTATGCAGAAGTTAAGCGGAGGGATAGGATGAACAATGTAATTAGAAGAGATGGAACGGCGGTTGCTTTTGACCCAACCAAAATCGAAAATGCGGTCGCGAAGGCTTTTATGGCGACGGATGAACTTGACGCTAGGGATATTTCGTCGGTATCAAGAGCTATTTGTCTAATTGTTACAACTACGCTTAACGGACGCAAGCTCGATGCTGCAACGGTAGAGGAAATCCAAGACGAGGTCGAGTCCGCTTTGATGAACTGCGGATATGCCAAGACAGCAAAAGCATATATTCTATATAGACGCCAGCATGCTAATGTGCGTGAGACAAAGGATACGCTTCTCGACTACAAGAAGCTGATTGACGGATATATTGGAACGGAGAAGGATTGGCGTGTTAAGGAGAACTCTACTGTAACTCTTAGCGTCGGTGGTCTTATCCTTTCAAACTCAGGTGCAGTAACAGCTAACTATTGGCTTTCAGAGGTTTATGATGAGGATGTTGCGGAAGCTCACAGAAATTGCTTCATGCACATTCACGACCTCTCGATGCTGACCGGTTACTGTGCAGGATGGAGTCTTAAGCAGCTTATCCAGGAGGGTTTAGGCGGAGTTCCGGATAGAATCACTTCAGCACCGGCAAAGCATCTTACAACGCTTTGTAACCAAATGGTAAACTTCTTGGGAATTATGCAGAATGAATGGGCAGGAGCTCAGGCTTTCTCATCATTTGATACATATCTGGCTCCTTTTGTTAAGATAGATAATCTGTCATACAAGGATGTAAAGCAGTCGATTCAGTCGTTCATCTATGGAGTAAACACTCCGTCAAGATGGGGAACTCAGGCTCCGTTTACTAATGTAACATTGGATTGGACAGTTCCGGATGACATGGTTAACATGCCTGCTCTAGTTGGTGGCAAGGAGATGGATTTCACATATGGCGATTGTAAGGCTGAGATGGATATGGTTAACAAAGCCTTCATCGAAATAATGATCGAAGGCGATGCTAACGGACGCGGCTTCCAGTATCCAATCCCTACATATTCAATAACTAAGGACTTCGACTGGAGCGAGACTGAGAACAACAAGCTTCTCTTTGAGATGACAGCAAAGTACGGCACTCCTTACTTCTCAAATTACATTAACTCAGACATGAGCCCATCAGATGTAAGATCAATGTGCTGCAGACTTCGTCTCGATTTGAGAGAGCTTAGAAAGAAGGGCGGCGGATTCTTCGGATCAGGAGAGAGCACAGGCTCTATCGGTGTAGTAACGCTGAACCTACCAAGAATTGCTTACCTCTCATCAAGCAAAGAAGAGTTCTACAGCATGCTCGATAAGTATATGGATATTGCAGCTCGCTCACTTGACACAAAGCGTAGGGTAATCAACAGATTGCTCGAGGAAGGGCTATATCCATATACAAAGCGTTACCTAGGTGCGTTCAACAACCACTTCTCAACTATAGGACTTGTTGGAATGAACGAAACCATCCTAAATGCTAAGTGGATAGATAGCGATATAACAAAGCCGGAAGGACGCGACTTCTCAATCGAGGTTCTAAACCACATGCGTGATAGACTCTCAGACTATCAGGAGATGTATGGAGATCTCTTTAACCTGGAGGCTACACCTGCCGAGTCAACAACATATAGATTTGCAAAGCACGACACAGAGGAATTTGCCGACATCATCACAGCAGCGTGCAAGGATCAGGCTCCTTACTATACAAACAGCACACATCTTCCGGTTAATTATACAGAGGATATATTTGACGCACTTGAGATGGAAGATGAGATGCAGACTCTATACACATCGGGAACTGTATTCCATGGCTTCTTAGGAGAGAGAATGCCGGATTGGAAAGCTGCAGCAAATTTGGTTAAGAAGATTGCATATAACTTCAAGCTGCCATACTACACGCTTTCACCTACATATTCTATATGTGAAAATCACGGTTACATTGCAGGTGAGCATTTCTCGTGCCCACACTGTGGAAATACAACTGAGGTTTATTCGAGAATCACAGGCTATTACAGACCTGTTCGCAATTGGAATGACGGAAAGTCAAGCGAGTTCGAGAATAGAAAGACTTATGAGCCGGAAGAACTGTTCTCAATTAACAGAAATTTACTGGATGAAGCCGGTGTGGATTTGCCAAGAGTCGGAACCCAGACACTAGGCAGGGCAAACGAGGTAGCAACAGCTACATCAAAGCCTGATACAGACAAGCTGATACTCGTAACAACAAAGACTTGCCCTAATTGTCAGGCGGCAAAGAACTATCTTAATCAGGCAGGAATAGAGTACGACGTAATCCTTGCAGATGAGGCTGATGGCGCTGAAATCGCCGGACAGTACAATATATCAGCGGCTCCAACACTTATAGTTCAGAGTGGCGAAGAGGCTGAGCTTTACAGCAATGTAAGCAATATAAGAGCATACATAGGAAAGAGAAGCTGATTGAAGCTTTCATGAATATGTGATAGTAAATCAAAACCGGTATGGATGTGAAAGCAACATACCGGTTTGGTGTTTTTTGATTTAGTTGCAGTTAAGACTGTTAGAAGGTTTTTAGAACCAGTATTCTAAAGCTGTTCAGTAGTTTGAGCCCGTAGAACATGATAATCAGTCCACAAATTATGTTTATCCACCTTAGCATCTTATCGTTTATCTTGGTACGTATCAGTGAAACTATCGTTGTCATTCCAAACCACCACGTCAGGGAGGCTATGGAAACCCCTAGAATGAATAGAAAAGCTTTACCGCTTGGGAGCGATGCATGAAAAGCTCCAAGAAGAAGCGAGCCATCTATTAAAGCTTGTGGATTGAACCATGTAACGACGCAAGCCGTCCAGATAACCCTGGTGAGAGGTAGGCTTACATCCTTGGTTTCAGACATGGTATCCTTTGATTGAAATATACTAAACCCTATCCAAAGCACAACCAAAGCACCTATACCGAGTATGGCAAGTTCTATCCATACCGAAAGCTTGATAAGGGCGCCAATTCCGAAGAAACATGCAATCGACAGCGTGATATCAAAGAAAGCTATGATAAATGCTGTTGCCAGTATCCGACTTCGTTTTTGTGTCAAGGCAGTGTTTATTGCAAAGATATTCTGGGCGCCGATAGGCATGACGTATGCGAAGCCGAGCATGAGCCCTTGGATTAAAATATTCATTAGCGTCTTTTCTCCTACGCACAAGAGTGTGCTTGATTTAATTGCTCGTAAGTATAATTCAAGGATATTTTTGAACCGAATTGGGTTCGGCAAAAAATTAACAATAAGAGTAAAAGTGATAGCTTATAATTACTTGCTCTTTTTTTGTTACCTACTATAATTATAATCGAAAAGAGGGAAATCGCAATAACGCAGTTTTTTATTAGTTAGTAAGGAGAAAGTTATCGTGGTAGAGACAGACTATAGCTGCCCATGCCTAGAGACATGTCCGCTGAGTAAAACTATGGATGTAATCGGTGGCAAATGGAAGATGCAAATTCTATGTACGCTGAACACCAGCGGTCCACTTCGATATAACGAGGTGCGCCGCAAGATGGAAGGAGTTTCAAACACCGTTTTGGTCAAAGCTCTCAGGGAGTTAACCGAGGCAGGACTGGTAAAAAGGAACGAGTACATGGAGGTTCCGGTGCGAGTAGAGTACGAGACGACGACTATATGCGACGATTTAATTCCGATTCTGGAGAATTTAAGTAGCTGGTGCGAAAAGAATCTTCTTTAAAGCCGTCTGGACAGCTTTGATAAAAGTCCTCAATAAGCTTGTAATTGCAACATTTGAATGCGAACCGGAAGTTTATTCAAAAACTTAATTGAAGATATTCGAAAAAATCGTTAAATTTTTGATGATTTTTTGGTGAATGTTGCGTTATAATATATCTGTATGATTATGATATTTTTTTAGAAAGGAAGGTTTCAGATATGAGTTCAAGTGCAAAGCATTTGCGTAGTATCGACGCAGGTCACTACAAGAACACTGCTCAGTGTGCTACTGAAACGGCTCCTATCCCTGATATCGTTAAGATACCAATGTCACAACATATTGGTAAACCCTGTCAGCCATTGGTTGCAAAGGGCGATACGGTCAAGGTAGGGCAGCCTATTGGTGATGTCGATGCTTTCATAAGTGCACCGATTCATTCCAGCGTTTCAGGTACCGTTAAGGGTATCGAAACACAGCGTAATGCCATGGGTGGATACGATACGCTTGTTGTTATTGAAACAGACAAGAAACAGGAATTATGGGAGGAACTAAAAGTTCCGGAGGTTCACAATCTGGCTGAGTTTGTTGCAGCTGTAAGAGATAGTGGACTGGTAGGTATGGGAGGAGCATCCTTCCCTACACATGTAAAGTACAACCCTAAGAATATAGACGAGGTTGATACTTTGATAGTAAACGGTGCTGAGTGTGAGCCTTTTATCACATCTGACCATCGTTGCATGCTTGAGGACACACAGGACATCATCGATGGAATGAAGCTGATTATGAAGTACCTGGATCTTAAGGTGGCATATATAGGTATCGAGGCTAATAAGCCTGATGCTATTGAAAAATTCGATAGAATGTTCAAGGAGCAGGGCATTACCAACATGCATACATTCGAGCTTCTTTCAAGATATCCTAAGGGAGCAGAGAGAGTTTTGGTTTATGAGATTACCGGTAAGCCAATGAAGGCAGGCGTACTTCCTGCAGACCTCGGAATAATTCTTTCAAACGTTTCATCAGTAGCATTTGTTGGACAGTACTTCCGTACAGGAATTCCTCTGACAATGAAGAGACTAACAGTTGACGGAGATGCAATCACAACACCTAAGAACATCGTGACACCTATCGGTACACAGATTAAGGACGTTGTAGCATTCTGCGGCGGTTACAAGACTGAGCCTAAGAAGATTATAATGGGTGGACCTATGATGGGTAGAGCTATTCCATCAGATTCATTCGGAATAATCAAGAACAATAATGCTATCTTGGCATTCTCGTCAACAAAGACAAACATTCCGGAAGAGACACCATGTATCAACTGCGGTAGATGTCATATGGGATGTCCAATCAATTTGTTGCCTACAGGATTTGCTGATGCATATCTGGCAGGAGATGCTCAGAGACTATCTGATTTACAGATTATGCAGTGCATGGAATGTGGCAGCTGCTCATTCGTATGTCCGGCGAGAAGACCGCTGGCCTTTTACAACAAGTTGGGCAAAGCCCTTGTAAGGGAGGCTGGAATCAAGTAATGGAAAAGCAATATCATGATAATCTAACAGTATCATCCGCTCCTCATATAGTGACGGCGCTTGATACACAGAAGACCATGCTTTATGTACTTATTGCACTAGTACCATCGCTATGCATGAGCACATATGTATTTGGTCCAAGAGTACTCCTTTTGACAGCTGTCTGTATCGTTGCCAGCGTAGTATTCGAAATGGCATATCAGAAGCTGCTCAAGAGACCGGAAACATGGACAGACCTCAGTGCGGTAGTAACAGGTACACTAATCGCATTCAACGTACCGTCAAACTTCCCGCTATGGATGGCTGTTCTAGGCTGTTTCACAGCTATAGTAATAGTTAAGCAACTATACGGTGGACTGGGACGCAATTTCGCAAACCCTGCGATTGTTGCTCGTATTTTCCTACTACTCTCATTCACATCAAGAATGACAACATGGCCACTGGCAAATGGCGTAGACGGAAAGACAGGTCCTACACCTCTAGGTGTCCTAAGTGAGACACCTATCGGACAGATATCAAAGGCAGATCTTCCATCAAACATGGAACTATTCCTAGGTACCGTTGGTGGATCGCTAGGTGAAGTAAGTGCACTGGCTCTTATAATCGGTGGAATCTTCCTTGTATGGAAGAAGATTATATCACCGGCAACACCACTTGCATTCATCGGTACGGTATTCGTAATCGCATTCATCTACTACTCAGTAGCAGGTGGAGATGTAAGTGCCTTGAGAATGGCAATATTCCATATATGTGCCGGTGGCGTAATGCTCGGTGCAATCTTTATGGCAACAGACTATGTAACATCACCTATCATGCCTCTCGGTAAGGTTATAATGGGTATAGGATGCGGATTCTTCACAATGGTAATTAGATTGTGGGCCGGATATCCTGAGGGTGTATCGTTCTCAATTCTTTTGATGAACCTATGCACACCACTCATCGATATGCTCTGCATCAAACTAGCATATGGAGGTGGCAAGAAAAATGAAAAATAATGACACTTTCAAGAAATACATAATACCTGTAATCGTACTGGTTGCAATCTGCTTTGTTATATCAGCTGCTTTAGCACTGACATATGGAGTTGCAGATCCTATCATAAAGAAAAATACAAAAGCTGAGGCTGATGCAGCCCGTAAGGAACTGCTGGCAAAGGCTGATGGATTTGACAAGTACAAAGGAAAGCTTCTGGCAAGTTCTGATGGTAAGGTAACAATAAACGATGTGTACATCGCAAAAAATGGCGAGGGTATGGTTATGACAGTAGGAACCAAGTCATTTGGCGGAACACTTATAGAAATGATCGGTATTGATAAGAACGGTAAGATTACCGGAGTTAAAATCCAGGATCATAAGGATACGCCGGGTGTAGGTACTAAGGCATTCACAACTGCGCATCTAAAACAGTACAAGGGTGTTAAGGAGCTGAAGGATATATCTGCTAAGAAGGATCCTACAATAAACCATATCACCGGTGCTTCTGTTTCATCAAACGCAATTCATTATGGAGTATATGAAGCTCTCCTACAATACAAAGAAATAGGAGGTGCTAAGTAATGGAAGAAAAGAAATCAAGACTAAAGATTTTAACTAACGGTCTAATAAAAGAAAATCCGGTACTTGTACTATTGCTAGGTTGCTGTTCAGCCCTTGCAACAAGTTCAACCGCTATAAACGGACTTGGAATGGGTGTATCATTCTCAGTAGTAATGATCCTTTCCAACATAGTTATATCACTTCTACGTAAGGTAATTCCGGATAATGTAAGAATCCCTTGCTACATCGTAGTAATCGCCGGATTCGTAACAGTAGTTCAACTCATGCTTCAGGCATATGTGCCAAGCATCTATAAGTCACTTGGACTATTCATTCCGCTAATCGTAGTAAACTGTATCATCCTTGGCCGTGCAGAAATGTTCGCCAACAAGAATACTGTTCTTGATTCAGCTCTGGACGGAATCGGAATGGGTCTTGGATATACAGGTGCACTTGTAATAATGGGTATGATTAGAGAGTTTGTCGGAAGTGGCACACTTTTCAACATTCCTATCCTTGCAGGTAAGATTGACGGAGTGGCAATATTCAACCTTGCACCTGGTGGATTCTTTACATTTGCAATACTGGTTGCAGCTGTAAACTTCATCACACGTGATAAGGAACGTAAAGTTAGAGACTTCGGCGAGGAAGAGATTACAATCCTCGGTGCGAAGGAAGAAAATGAAGAGAAGAAAGGAGCATAGACATGGTAGCAGTATCAATTATATTGAGCATGATTTTAGCTAATAACTATGTTCTTGCTCAGTTCCTCGGAATTTGCCCATTCTTGGGTGTATCAAAGAAAATGGACTCAGCTGTAGGTATGGGTGGTGCTGTAGTATTCGTAATGGTACTGGCAACGGCAGTTACATGGCCTATACAGCAGGTTCTAAATAAGTTCCATATAGAATATCTACAGACAGTAATCTTCATTCTTGTAATTGCTGCTCTTGTACAGCTAATCGAAATGATGCTAAAGAAATATATGCCGGCACTTTACAGCTCACTAGGTGTGTTCCTACCACTTATTACAACGAACTGTGCAGTACTTGGTGTATGTATCGCTAATATCGATGCAGGATATGGCTTTGGTCTATCAATTGCAAATGCATTCGGTGCATCTGTTGGATTCACTCTAGCCCTAATCCTATTTGCCGGAATCAGAAGCACAAAGCTTGTAAACGAAGACGGAGTTCCACAGCCATTCAAGGGTGTTCCACTAACACTCATCTCAGCTGCTATCCTTTCGCTAAGCTTCATGGGCTTCAGCGGCATGTTCTCGTAAGGAAGGAGGCGAAGCAAAATGATAATAGCTATTTTAGTAGTAGTTGCAGTAGGAATCATAGCCGGAATTATGCTATCCTTTGCATCAAAAGTTTTCTTTGTTCCTGTAGACGAAACAGCTGCTGCGCTTAGAGAAGTGCTTCCGGGCGCAAACTGTGGTGGTTGCGGATTCGCAGGTTGTGACGCATATGCAAGTGCAATGGCGGAAGATCGTGACATGCCATGTAACAAATGTCCTGTAGGTGGACCTGCAGTTGCAGCGAAGCTTGCAGCGATTTTAGGCGTAGAGGCAGGAAGCGAAGACAGAAAAGTTGCAGTTGTAATGTGTAACGGAAATAAAGACGTTTCAAAGTCACTCCTTGAGTATCAGGGACCAAAGAGTTGTAAAGCTGCTAAGCAGTTGTTCGGCGGACTTAAGGAATGTCAGTTCGGATGTCTAGGTCTTGGAGACTGTGTAGACGCATGTAACTATGATTCAATTCGTGTCATAAACGGAGTTGCAAAGGTTGATAGAGATGCCTGCGTAGCTTGTGGAGCATGTGCTAAGGCATGTCCTCAGTCCCTAATCCGTATTTCACCTGTTAAGAATATGGTAATCTGCCACTGTCACAGTACAGATAAGGGCGGGGTTACTCGTAAGGCATGTGAAGTTGGATGTATTGGATGTAAGAAGTGCGAGTCAGTATGTAAGTTTGATTCAGTTCACGTTACTGACAACCTTGCATTTATTAATCCGGACACATGTAAGAATTGCGGGGCTTGCGCTAAGGTTTGCCCAACAGGAGCAATCCAGAACTTGCGCTTAAAGAAGAAAAAGCCGGCTGCTCCTGCACCTGCAGCAGAAAAACCTGCAGAACCGGTAGCTGCGGAGGCTTAAGGCTTATAGAAAATAAGATTAAAAATGTCCCCCTAATCGTGTGTGGGTCAAGGAAATTAAAAGCACTTCAAGCAAAATGCCTGAAGTGCTTTTTGAATGTTTATCCTATAATTTTCTCGTGTGTACCTCTTTTTCTTTTAGAAACACTATCACTATGCAGACTATCGTTTAGAGCATATAGGACATCTCTTGAAAGGGAATAGATGACTCTATTTCTAAATCGATTAAAGTTAGGGAAGTATGTTTTAGCTACATTTCTATATAGGATCTATATATCAATGGTAACATACTTAACTCGCAATCGTTCTCCTCTATGAATCTTAGAAATGTATACAGATATGTATAAGTGATATTAAGTAATAGAATAGAACTGAACTGTATAGATTATAAGTAATTACTGCATTTTAAAAAAAATAATATGTTTTAATAAAATTTCGAAAATATGATTGATGAAACACAATATTTGTGATAATATTAACAAAAATAACCAAATAAAAGTGATTTAACGGAAATTAATTTGAAGCAATTAAACCGTATAACTTGAAATCTAAAATATAATTTCACGATTAAATTCCAAGATGTTGAGGAGTGGAGGCAATCACATGTTCATTAGAAAATTTATATCAAAATTTTTTAGCGACAATGAAATATCATTAACTGGAAAATTTAATGCTTATAATAAAATATTATCGGTTGTTGTAACTGTAGCTTTTGCAATAATATATTTCTTTTTGCCCGATAAGATACCAGCCCTACACCATGGTTCAGAACTCATATATGTCCCAAAACTGTTTGGGGTTATTCTACCACCAATGTTTATAATTTTAATTCAGTTGATTTTATCTTTACAGAATAGATTGAATAAAATCAATAATGTACTATTAGCTTGTGTAGCTATAGGAATGTTTATTTATTATTTGAGATGGATATAAATGTTATTAAAAACTTAATACAGAAACAAAAATATACCGTAATATATATATATTTTTTTTATGGAACAATGAGCTATGGGCTGATGACTTTATTGAACCACATTGTTGGTGATGATTTAGCTATCAATTACGGACTAAAAATGCTGTATCCACTTCGGATACAGCATTTTGATTTTTTGATATGTTATTGGCCAAAGTGTGGCACACTTCAAGGCATATCAGGATGACCTATCGCAGTATATGACTAAGATCCTTAAAGCGGAGCAGTTACCTTTCTTAGCCAGTTTCTTACTTCCGGTTCCAGCAGTGGAGCCAGCTTTGAGTAAACCATCTTATGGTAGTCATTTAGATAACTTCTTTCCTCTTCTGTGAGTCTTTCTGAAATTATTGCATCCGGCTCGTAAGGGCAGAGTGTCAACATTTCAAAGTAGAGCTCATCCGCATTGCCATCAGCTTCCTTGCAGAGGATTTCGTTTTCGATTCTGATTCCGAACTCGCCTTCAATATATACGCCGGGCTCGTCACTCGTTATCATGCCGGGCTCCAGTTTGTATTTGTTCGGTAACTTACTTATTCTCTGTGGACCCTCGTGTACGGAGAGAACATGGCCGACGCCATGACCTGTGCCGTGGTTATAGTCGAGACCGATTTCTTGAAGAGCCTTTCTGGCAAGATAATCCAGGTCGCATCCTGTAGTTCCTGCTTTGAACTTTGCCATGGCAAGGTCTAAGTGTCCGCGAAGCACTGCGGTGTAGTACTCCTTCATTTTATATGTAAGGGCTCCGAGAGCGATGGTTCTTGTAATATCCGTAGTTCCCTTGAGGTATTGACCTCCCGAATCAACCAGTATAAATCCATTTGCCTCTAGTGAAGTATCACTCTCAGGAGTAGCACTGTAATGGATTATAGCTCCGTTTGACATGTAGCCGGCGATTGTATCAAAGCTCAGGTCAATAAAGCCCGGTTGGGCACGTCTGAGGCTCTCAAGGTGGTCTGAAGCCGATATCTCGGTTAGAGATTGTTTTTTAACGGTGTTTTTGAGCCAGTAGATGAAGTTCACCATTGCTATGCCGTCGTACATGTGAGCTTCCTTTGTTGCAGCGATTTCCATGTGGTTCTTGACCGACTTGAACACGCTTGCAGGGGAAATTCCGTCAACAATCTTGCAAGGAGCCGGGATACTTTTGATCAGAGAATACGATGCTGCATCAAAATCCGCTAAAACTGCAGCCTCATTCGGGAGCAACTTTATATCCTCAAATATATCGAGGTAGGATTTGACCGTAACGCCTTTTTCCTTAAGAAGGTCATCAAAGTCATCGCCGAACTTGTAGAGCGTTATCGAATCCGGAGTTATGAGTGTAAAGGAGAAGAAGATAGGACTTCTGTCTACATCGCTACCACGCAGATTGTATAGCCATGCGTTTTCCTCCAGACCGGTGATTAGGTGATAGTTAACTGAGCTTTTGATCATTGCCTCTCTTACCCTTGCAAGCTTTTCTTCAAAAGTCTCACCGTATGAAGTCTCTGGAAGTGCCCAGATGCTGTTTCCTAAAAGCTTTGGCCTCTCAGTCCAAACAAGGTCTGGAAGGTCTAGATCAAATTTTGTTATAGCACCGCACTTATCGGCTATCTGCTTGTACTTGTCTCCGATACGGCAAGCCAGTACTCTTCCATCAAAGGCAAGCACGTCACCTTCTTTTAGTTTTTTTTCGAGGAATTCATCAATCTCAGGAACGCCGGGTTCACCCGTCTTCATGAGTTCTATGCCGCTTTCTTTGAGCTGAAGTGAGGCCTGAAGAAAGTATCTGCCATCGGTCCAAAGATAGGCCGAATCCTCGCAAACCACGAGAGTACCTGCAGAACCTGTAAAGCCTGAAATGAACTGCCTGCTTCTAAAGTATTCATTTATATATTCTGAGCCGTGAAAGTCATTGGTAGGTACGATACAAATCGCCACACCGTTTTCACGCATTACGCCTTGCAATAGTTCTAATTCTTTTTTCATACTTACTATCCTCCTTGCTAAGCTATATTTGTGAAGCGCCCTTGTTTGCATCGAGTGAGCGCTGAACGTAATAGGCTATGATGCCTATGATAATTCCACTGATTATTCCTGAGAACATCAAAACGGGCAGGTACATGAACATACGCAAATCTGAAACGAGAAGAGATGCGACTAGAATCTGTCCCATGTTATGAGCCACACCTCCGGCCATGCTGACACCTACGATGCTGAAAAGATTTGATTTTTTCAGAAGCCACATAACGATTAGGCTTAGGATGCCGCCCGACATAGCATAAAGTGCACCAAAAAGCCCGTTGAAGAGCAAACCGCTTACTATAATTCTTATCAGATTGACAGATAGGGCATATCTGAAATCAAATCGATATAGGGCGATTAAAACTGCCAGATTTGCAATTCCAAGCTTAACGCCGGGAACGGCAATAGGCATTGGAATGATGGCCTCAACATAGGAAAATATGAGTGCAAGAGCTGCAAGCAGAGCCGTTATAGCTATGCGACTTGATTTGGAATGGGTACTCGGTGATACTTTATTGCGAGATGACATCGTATTCACCACCCTTTCCTTCTATACTAACCACGACTCTGTTCGGTATGCATACTATGCTTTGGTGAGTTGTTGAAATCGATCCTTGCTTGACGCAAATCTGGTTTTTGCAGCTGGATTTGCTAACTTGCACCTTACCGCCTTTTATGGTAATCTTATTCATGTGTCCATTCCTATTGACGGTGATGGTTCTATCCTTTGAAAGGCTGTATTTTCCATAGATTTCGCCGTTGACCTTGACAACTACAAGATCGCCGGTCGAACTCCCCGAAAAAGCCAAATAGGATAGTGCTCCGCCTATGAGAATGAGACAGATGAATAGTATAATATCTGCTTTTTTAATAATACGGAACAAATTGGTTCTCCTTAAGGATTAACAAAATGAGTAAAAAATTTAAAGTAATACCGGTGTTATTACTGGTGATGAGTATCATTATATCACAGACAGCTTGCAGCAAAAAGACAAATCAGAGTACAGATCCGGTACAGAAAAGTGGCTTTTATCTTGATACAGTTTGTAATTTGACCATTTATGACATGAAGGATATGTCTGAGGGAAATGCGACAAAGCTAATAGAAGAAGCTTACAAGCTCTGCGAGAAATACGAGAATATGCTGAGCAAAACACGTAAATCCAGCGATATATATAAGATAAATCACGCAGGCGGTAAAGAGGTTGAGTGCAGTGATGAGACCCTGTTTGTCATCAAAAAAGCTATTAAATACGGTGAACTTTCAGGTGGAAAATTTGATGTTACGATAGGTCAGGTTACTGACCTTTGGAACTTCCAGCCGGAGGGTGGAGACGGCAAAATCCCTGAGCAGGGGGCTCTCAATGAAGCTTTGACACATGTAGATTATAAGCAAATCAAACTTAACGGAAACAAGGTGAGTCTAAGCGACCCTAAGGGTGAGATTGACCTTGGCGGAATAGCAAAGGGATATATCGCTGATAAACTGGCAGAGTACCTAAAGAAAAAAGGCGTTAGCAGTGCAGTTATAGATCTTGGGGGAAATATCTCGGTAGTTGGGAAAAAGCCTGATGGCAAGGATTTTAGAATTGGTGTTCGCGATCCATTTAGCACGGACGGTGGAATCATAGGTGTTGTAGAGGCACACGAGAAGAGTCTTGTAACATCCGGAACCTACGAGCGTTCATTTAAAAAGGACGGTAAGGTCTACCATCACATTCTCGATGTTAAGACAGGATACCCTGTGGAAACGGGGCTTGATTCGGTAACGATTATTGGAGCAGGAAATGCAGGTATAGACTGCGACTCGCTTGCTACGACCTGTTTGATTTTGGGTGAAAAGGAAGGGAAGAAGCTAATAGAGTCACTTGATGGATACGAGGCTATTTTCGTTCAACACGACGGGACAATTACAACAACAAAGAATATCAAGGGCTTTGAGAAGACGAACAAGTAACGGCTCGAGAAGCTATTAGTACGTATATGTCTATGCTCTGACGGTTCGGCAATATAATTAGAATGAGCCCGGGTTAAGAAGCCCAGAGCTCGGCAAGGCTTTTGATACTATCTTCAAGCAAATCAATAGGTATCTGATTGTAGTAAAAGATCAGCTGCCTATTTTTTTGTTCATTTTCAGTGGTTTGATTTAATGTGGCTACGTAGAGCCTTAGGGATTCAGCCTCTAAGCATAGTGCCTCGGCACTCTTTTCAGATTTGACATCAAGGATGATGTTGATTCCGGATTTGGTGTTCTTTGCTTCTATGAAGCCGGCACCATATTTAGCAAAGGAAGATATGGCAAGCTGAAGTTTCTGCGCATAGAGGCTTCTTAGACGGCGTATATTGGTGTAGTAGTAGCCGTTTTCCATGAATAGAGCAAGCGTGAGTTGCTCGGTTTTAGAGCAAGTCTGGGTGTAGCCGGATTTGATGCTTGCAAAGATTTCCGCCATCTTAGGAGGCAGAATCATGTAGCTGACTTTGATTGCGGGAAAAAGCGTCGATGAGAAGGAGCCGAAGTAGACAACTCGGTGGTCCTTGTCGAGTCCCTGAAGGGCAGGTATAGGTTTTCCGAAGTATCTGAGCTCGCTGTCGTAGTCATCTTCCAAAATTATGCTGTTGTTTTGATTTGCCCAAGAAAGGAGCTTATATCTGCTGGCAATGGACATGACCGAGCCTGTCGGGAACTGGTTTGCGGGGCTGACATAAACAGCTGAAGCGATGTTAGCCGGAAGCATGTCGATGCGGATTCCATCACTCGAAACAGGAATTTTATTCACGCCGAAACCATTGTCGTGAAAAATCTTTTGAATGGGAACATATCCCGGATCTTCGGTGCAGATGAACCCGATATTCATACGTCTTAGAATATGACAAAGATGGGTGGTCAACTGCTGGGTACCGGCGCCGATTACTATCTGCGAAGGATCAGCGATAACGCCGCGCGAAGAGTAAACGTACTTGGAAATTTCGTAGCGTAGTGCCTGCTCACCCTGAACGTCACTTTCAAACAGGAGGAGATGAGGATACTCGTTGAAAACTCTGGATGTGCATTTCTTCCACTTTTGAAAGTCAAAGGCGGACAGGTCGTACAGGTACTTGGAGTTATCAAAGCTTTGTGTTGTAAGCTCGAAGATATCTCGGTCACTGTCTCCTTGAACCTCTGAAAAAGCATCGATTTTGGATACATAATAGCCCGACTGCGGCTTGCTTGTGATATAGCCCTCGGTGAGAAGCTGGTTGTAGGCCTGCTCAGCAGTTGTAATCGAAATTGCATTAAGTGCGGCAATTCTTCTCAGGGAAGGCAGCTTCTCGCCGGTTTTAATATTTCCGCTTAGTATATCGCTCCTTATATGGCGGTAGAGCTGAATGTATAGGGGCGTACTCTTGTCACTTTTTCTATTTGCAATAAATGGCTTCATATATCCTCTATCCTCCAACTGTATTTTAAAATAATGTGTAATTTGGAATTTGCAATATGTACACTCTAAGTTTATTATACCCTCACCGGAGGCAAAGTCAAATGGAGCTCATAGTATTGCAAGAATGGGTGTTTTGTTGTAGGATAATAATGTTGAATTATGTTTATTTTTAGAGCTACTGTATATGTATATATATGGTGGTATTTAAAAGTATTATTGGTTATAGATATAGCCATAGGATGGAATAATGGAAAATATAATTAAAATAGAGAATCTTTATTTTCAGTATCCGCAGGGAGAGGACGAGGAGCCGAAGCCGGCTATAAAGGGCGTGAATCTTGAGATTGAGGAGGGTTCTTTTACCGCTATTATCGGTCAAAACGGCTCAGGGAAATCGACTCTTGCAAAGAACCTGAACGGACTTCTCCTGCCAAGCCTGGGTGCTGTCTATGTTTCCGGTATGGATACTCGAGATGATGAGAAAATTTGGGATATAAGGCAGACGGCGGGCATGGTTTTTCAGAATCCTGATAATCAGCTGGTTTCTGCAATTGTTGAGGATGATGTCGCTTTCGGACCGGAGAACATAGGAATTGACCCGGTCGAGATTAGAGCGCGGGTCGACGAGGCGCTTGATGCCGTGAAGATGGGGAAGTACAAGAGGAAAGCGCCTCATCTGCTTTCGGGCGGCCAAAAGCAGCGCATCGCTATCGCAGGCGTTGTTGCCATAAGGCCTAGGTGCATCATCTTTGACGAGCCGACAGCGATGCTCGACCCGCGCGGGCGCAAGGATATCATGGAGATAATTGAGAAATTGCACCGCGAGGGAATAACTGTAATCCTCATAACACACTTTATGGATGAAGCTGTTAGAGCAGACAGGGTTGTAATTATGAACAAGGGAGAAATACTGCTGGATGGAACCCCTGAGCATGTATTTTCTCAGGATGAATTGATAAAATCGGCAAGACTTGATGTGCCGATGGCCGCAGAGATTGCCATATATCTCAGAGAAAACGGCATAGATGTACCGCAAGATGTGGTTACGGCAGAAAGGCTAAAAGAATTCGTATGTCAATACAAGTAAAGAATTTAACACATATATACAGCAAGGGCATGCCGGATGAACAGCTGGCCTTGGACGATGTCAGCTTCGAGATATCAGATGGTGAAAAAGTGGCGGTCATAGGGCATACGGGCTCGGGAAAGTCAACTTTGATGCAGCACCTAAATGGCATAATAAAACCAAACTCCGGTAATATAATCATCGGAGATACAGATATAACGGATCCGAAAACGGTGATGAAGGATGTTAGACGCAGAGTTGGTCTCGTGTTTCAATACCCTGAATACCAACTCTTTGAGGAAACGGTGGCAAAGGATGTTGCCTTCGGACCAAGAAATTTGGGGCTTAGCGATGCCGAAATAGATTGTAGAGTAAGAGAGGCTATTCAGCTAGTTGGACTCGACTACGATGATATCGCAGAGAGGTCACCGTTTGAGCTTTCCGGAGGACAGAAGAGGAGAGTTGCCATAGCAGGGGTTATTGCGATGCAACCGGAGATTTTGATACTGGATGAGCCTACAGCAGGTCTCGATCCGGGTGCGCATAAGGAAATCCTCAAAATGATTGAGGAAATCCATAGTGCACAGGACAATATAATAATCTTTGTAAGTCATAACATGAGCGATGTCGCTGAGTTGGCCGATCGCGTACTCGTTATGGACGAAGGAAAACTTTTGATGATGGATACACCTGAGGTAGTGTTTTCAAGGCACGAGGAACTTAACACAATCGGACTTGATATACCGCCTGTTACAGAGCTGATGAACGATATAGGAGCTTGTGGAGCTGATGTGCCGGCGAATGTGCTCAATGTAGAGGATGCAAAGACGGCACTGCTGGCATATCTTAGAAACAGGCATGCAGGTTCTGAGTCAATAAAGCCTGAGAGAGGAGAGTCCGATGATTAGAGATATAACCTTGGGACAGTATTACTCTGCCGACTCTATTCTTCATAGACTTGATCCTAGAACAAAGATAATGGCAACGCTCATATTTATCATAGAGCTTTTCCTTGTGAAAAACTTCATCGGTTTTGCAGTATGTGGGGCAGCGCTGGCTGTTTGTGTGGTATTGTCAAAGGTGCCACTATCCTTCATTTTGCGCGGGCTTAAGCCAATATTCATGATTTTGGCTTTCACCTTTTTCCTGAATATCTTCATGGTCGATGGACACGAAATCTTTAGATGGAAGTTTATCAAAATAACCACAGAGGGAATTTATCTTGCGCTATTCATGGGTATTAGGCTAATTTTGCTCATTATAAGTTCATCGGTTTTGACGCTTACAACAAAGCCTATCGCCCTGACGGACGGTCTGGAAAAGCTGATGGCTCCTCTATCAAAGCTACGCGTGCCATCACACGAGATTGCGATGATGATGTCCATAGCTTTGAGATTCATACCTTTGCTCTTGGATGAGACGGATAAGATAATGAAGGCGCAGCAGGCGAGGGGTGCAGACTTTGAGAGCGGAAATATTCTCAAGCGCGCAAAGTCTATGATTCCAATACTGGTGCCATTATTCGTAAGTGCATTTAGAATTGCGCAGGATCTTGCGATGGCAATGGAAGCCAGATGCTACCGTGGTGGTGCAGGAAGAACGAGAATGAATGAAATTAAATTTGACAAACTTGATTTCATGTCGATAGCTGCCTGCATATGTTTTCTGGGTGTCGTTATCGCGATGAGAGTTTTAATATAGGTTTGAGTGTATGAGACAGAGAAAAATCAAAAATATCGATCAAAAGCTTAAAGATTTTGATGATATAATAATTTCAAGTTCTGAGGGACATAGCGGCAGCTGGAGAGAAGTGTTTGGGGCAGGCTGTGAAAAGCCTTTGTTTCTAGAAATAGGCTCCGGTAAGGGCAGGTTCATAACAAGTAGCGCAAAGCAAAATCCGGATGCACTTTTCCTTGCTGCAGAGGGCCTTGCAAGTGTAATTATACGCGGCATGGCTAGAAGCAGAGAGATGGAACTCGATAATATCAGATTTATAACCACGTATATAAACGATATGGATAGGGACTTTGCTGAGGGGGAACTCGATGGCATATTCATGAATTTCAGTGACCCTTGGCCGAAGGCCAGACATGCAAAACGAAGACTTACACATAAGGATAGACTTGTTCAATATTTAAAGGCGATAAAACCGGGTGGATTCATAAGGTTTAAGACTGATAACGATGAACTCTTTGATTTTACGCTTGAGCAGATTGAGGAATGTAAGAAGCTGGTAAGCTTTGATGTTACAGGGCTTACGCGAGACCTTCACGCAAGCGGACTCAGCAAAATAAGCCCTATGACAGAGTATGAGGAGAAATTTTCTTCACAGGGAAAGAATATAAATTATATTTCTATTAGCAAACAATAGGTGTATAATATAAGCGTGTATAAGCGGGCGTAGTTTAGTGGCAAAACGCGAGCTTCCCAAGCTTGAATTGAGGGTTCGATTCCCTTCGCCCGCTCCAGATAAGATAGGTGGATATGGGAATTTTCGGTAAGAATATAAACAATTATATAGATGAATTTAAGGCTGAGGAGGACACGGTGTTAGTTGATGTCAGAGAGGCTGACGAATATGCATTGGGAAGAATCCCGGGCAGCATCAATGTTCCGCTCAGTGATTTTGCTAGGATAGAAGACGAAGTACCTGATAAGGGTACCAGAACTTTCGTCTACTGTTTGTCAGGTGGTCGTAGTGACATGGCGGCCTCATTTATGAAGAGTAAGGGCTATACCGATGTGACAAACATAGGGGGAATAGTTCAATACAAGGGAATTTTAGAAAGTTAGTTAGATAACAGTTGATTTTTGAGGGGGAGATATTATGAAGATTCGTCTCAATTATAAACAGAAGGGAAGAGGTAAAACCTTAATTCTTCTACATGGAAACGGAGAGAATAATGGCTATTTTGCTTCCCAGATGGATTATTTTGCAAAGAAATATAGAGTCATTGCACTTGATACCAGAGGACATGGGAAATCGCCGAGAGGAAAGGAACCTTTCACTATTAGGCAGTTTGCAGATGACCTTGCGGATTTTATGAAGGAGCATTCGATTAAGAAGGCCAGCATACTTGGCTTCTCAGACGGTGGTAACACCGCGCTTTGTTTTGCAGCGAAATATCCGGAGCTGGTTGACAGGCTCATCGTTGCAGGTGCAAACCTTTATCCGTCAGGAGTTAAGAATATAGCGCTGATACCAATAAAGATATGGAGAAAGTTTGTCGATTTGTTTTCCAAAATAGATTGGCGTGCAAAACTTCATTCTGAGAGACTGGCTCTCGTTACAAACGAACCGCATATCAGTGAGAGTGAGCTTGAGAAAATCCATGCCAGGACGCTTGTCCTCGGTGGAACGCATGACATCATCAAAACAGATCACACAAAGCTCATAAGTCGCTGCATACCAAAGGCGAAACTTTGCTTGATTCCCGGAGGTCATTTCATTTCATCGAGAAAGCCTAAGATTTTCAATAAGGCAGTACTGAATTTTCTAGAAGAAAAGTAAACAAAGAAGCCGTTTTGCATCAGCAAAGCGGCCTTTTGATTTTTTGATATATACTGTTTTGATAGAGCTATGCGAGTATCAGCTTAAAGTAAGCGAGAACGACTGCACCAAGAGCTATGCGATACCAACCGAAAACCTTGAAGTCGTGTTTCTTCACATATGCCATCAAAAGTCTTATGCAGAAGAGTGAAACTATGAAGGATACGATTATTCCCACAAATAGTATTCCAAATTCCAAAGCGGTAAAGTGAAGCCCGAACTTGAGTAGCTTTAGAAGACTTGCACCGAACATCACCGGAATTGCCAGAAAGAATGTGAACTCGGCAGCGATGGTTCTGTCGATACCAATTAAAAGTCCACCGATGATTGTGGAACCTGAACGCGATGTCCCCGGAAGCACGGCAGCGATAAGTTGAAAAGCGCCAATTATCAAAGCATCCTTATATGAAATATCACGAAGGCTTGTAATCCTCGGTTCCTTATTGACATTTTTATTCTCGACGAATATGAAAGCGATACCGACAAGTATCAACATGATTGCAACTGTGGTCGGATTGTAGAGGTGCTTATCTACCCAATCGTCTAACAGAATACCTACTATTGCTGCCGGGAAGCATGCGACGATTATCTTAACCCAAAGCTGCATTACATCGTATCTTATAAATGACTTGCCCTTAACTTTTGTATTAAATGGCCAGATTTTATTCCAAAAGTAGATGACTACCGCAAGTATTGCACCTAGCTGAACGACAACGAGGAAGAAATTCCAGAAGTTATCTGAAACCTTCATCGGCATTATGTTTTTTAGCAAAATAAGATGTCCTGTGCTGCTGACCGGCAGCCATTCTGTAATTCCCTCGACTATACCGTATATAATGGCTTTTAATAACTCAAACAAAACGACCTCCCAAGTTAATATATAGATATATAAATTATAAGCGAAGTGGCATAAAGATTCAAGTTTATGCACAAAAACATAAAAAAAGAAAAAATATTATTTTTTTAAACAAAAATACTTGACCTAGGTAATGTTTTAGTGTTATTATGATAAAAATCACTTTGAAAGGAGCAACTAAAATGAAAATGTGCAATGTTTTGACACAAGCAAATATGCAAGATAAACATTTTTCTTGCTGCGGTCAAAAGTGCTATTACTATTATTATAAGAATTAGAGAGTCCTAAGATAATTAGCGGCTCTGTTTGCATTGTGTATGGAGCCTCTAATCAAAAAAGGATTTTACCCGGCTTCTGACGATGCAAATTAGCAAATCGTGAGAAGTTTTTTATTGCGTAAGAAGATTATTTAGAAAGAAATTTAAAGGAGGTTTTTATGTTTGATCTTAAGCAACTCAGAAAGCCGGGGATTGTCGAAGCCCTGGTCATTACAGCAATTATTCTATTTATGCTCGGATTCCCCATCATTACGATTGAGGGAGTATCGGCACACATTCCGGTTCTTGTGAGCATCATATTCCTGCTCATCTACGGACTTTTCCACAGGGTTAAGTTCTCAGAGATGCAGGAGAGCATGGTTCAGTCCGTATCGACAAGTATGGGCGCTGTATACCTCTTCTTCTTTATCGGAATCCTGATTTCCGCTTTGATGATGTCAGGTGCCATACCAACTCTGATATTCTACGGCCTAAAAATAGTATCGGCTAAGACCTTCTACCTTTCAGCTTTCTGCATCACGGCAATTATCGGCATTTCAATCGGAAGCAGTTTGACAACAGTTGCAACTCTAGGTGTTGCACTCATGGGTCTATCCGGCGTATTTGACCTAAATCCTGCAATTACAGCCGGTGCTGTTGTATCCGGTGCTTTCTTTGGAGATAAGATGTCACCACTATCAGATACTACAGGTATCGCAGCCAGCATTGTAGGAATAGATCTCTTTGACCACATCAAAAACATGATGTACACAACAATTCCGGCGTTTATCATCTCCGGTGTTTTCTTTACAGTGATGTCACCTTGGAATACAAATGGAGATGTTTCAGCGATAGATGCTTTCAAGAAGTCATTGCTTTCAACTAATTTGGTTCATGGATACGCTTTGATTCCATTTGTACTTTTGGTAGTTCTTTCGATATTCAAGCTTCCTGCAATCGTAAGCATGATTATCGTGAGTGCACTCAGCCTTGGAATCGCACAGTTTAACACAGGCTACAGTCTAGGGGAAATCGCAAATATCTTCTACAATGGCTTCAGTAAAAAGGGAGTTCCGGAGAACATCGCTTCACTTATCAACCGTGGTGGAATAAACAGCATGTTCTTTACAATCACGATTGTAATTCTTGCTTTGAGTCTAGGCGGACTCTTGTTCGGACTTGGAATTATACCGACCATTCTGGAGAACATAGCTCACCTACTAAACACAAGATTTAAGGCTACACTAGCTGTTGCAACTACAGCTTTAGGTGTTAACTTCATAGTTGGAGAGCAGTACCTGAGCATCCTGCTTGCAGGAAAGACTTTCCGCCCAATCTACGATAAGCTGGGTCTACACCAGAAAAATCTATCCCGTGCACTTGAGGACTCCGGCACAGTTATCAACCCGCTCGTACCATGGAGTGTATGCGGAGTGTTCATCTCGAACATGCTAGGCGTACCTACAGTTCAGTACGCGGTATTCTCAGTATTCTGTTACAGCTGTATCGTACTGACAGTCCTATCAGGACTATTCGGCAAGAAGGGCAGTGCAGAAGTGAAGGTTGCAAAGTAAATATAGTTAAATAAAAAAGGCTGATGTAATATCAGCCTCAGTGTGATAAAGCTCGTATCAATTTCGTTCGTTGATTTCGGGCTTTTTTATCTTTAAAATTTATTTGTGCTTAAATGAATAGTACAATCCCACAACACCTACAAGAAGCATCAGTAGTCCGATGATTATAACGAGAACTAAAGGAAACTTAAATAGATATTCAATGCAATTCGCATAGCTTTCACCATATGCAATAAAACTTAGTTTCTCGAATATGAATGTGCAAATCAAGGATATTACGGTAAACTGACATCCCATAATAAACAAAGCAAGATATAAATAATCCTTTTTCATATAAACACCGCCTTAAATATTTCTGAAATTTAAAACTACAATAACTGCTGCTAGAGCAGATGTAGCAGACACCTGAAATAGGCAAACTTTGATTTGCTTATTATTTGAAATTAGGTAAGAAGCAGCCAAGATACTTGTTAGCGTACAAGCTACGCAAATAAGCAAAACTATCAGGTTTGGCAGCTCATGGAAAAACTCAAATTTATACTGAAGCTGTGCAAATATAATAAGGACAAGAGATGAAAGCGATGCAAGTATATTTGCCCTTCTTTCTTTTTTGGTGAGTTCATTCATATCAAACCTCCAGAATCAATACTGAATTTAATCAATACTGAATTTATCTGATTCAAAACATTGGTTCATCCATCTATCTTAATAATAAGTCTGAATTTTGCAAAATGCAAGTGCTTTTTCTCTATACATCATGTTGTGATGAAATGCAAGTTTGCTATCAAATTTTGATGCAGTTTATAACAGATTTTTTCTTTTGATATAGCATCGTTAAGAATCTCTATACAATGATGCATTTACAATATGTATAAAAAAGCATAAAATAGGGATAGAATATTGAATTTGCTCAAGAAAATGCAGGAAAATAAATTTAGACCGGAAAGCTACAGAGAGTGCAAGATGTGTAATATTGATTTGGGAAAGTATCATGACAGGATTAAGGAGGCTTACGAAGCAAGTGTCTTCACAGAGGGTATCCGCCCTGAAACAGAGGATGACATAAAAAAGTTTGAAGCAAAATATGCACATATCCCGGCTGAGTACCGATGGTTGCTTTTGAACTTCGGAGGCTGTTACTTGGCAGAGCCTTGGATTTTCGACTTGAAAGAGCTTGAGGAGATCTATACAATCTTTGAAGAGGCTTACGAGGAATATATGAGCGAGTGTGAACACGAACCGGCGTTTCCTGTCGGGGGATTAGGTGATGGAAGCATCGTGTTCATAGACTTGGAAAGCGGCAAAGTGCGTGGATATAACAATGACTATTCTGATCTTGAGGAAATCGCAGAAAGCTTTTCAGAGCTTATTTTGGATCTGGTAGAACAGGTAGAAAGCTTTTCTTGATACAATATCTGTTATAAGGAGTATGTATCAAATGGTGCATTTACAATTCGCGCTTAAGATATAGAATATATTTAAGAAAGTAATTGATCAAAAGGAGAAAATATAGATGAAATTTGTTTCATGGAATGTTAATGGACTAAGAGCAGTTCTCAAAAAGGGATTTGAAGATATAGTTAAGGAATTTGACGCGGACTTCTTTTGTATTCAGGAGACCAAGATGCAAGAGGGTCAGGCAGATGTTGATTTGCCCGGATACCATCAATATTTTTCTTATGCAGAGAAGAAGGGATATTCAGGAACTGCGATTTTTACAAAGCATGAGCCGCTAAGCGTGACATATAATTTTGAGGGACACGACGATGAGGGTAGAGCGGTGCTTCTTGAATATGATAAGTTCTACCTGCTTAATGTGTATGTCCCTAATGCACAGCCTGAGCTGAAGAGGCTAGAGTACAGAATGCAGTGGGAGGACGATCTTAGAGCAATGGTAAGCGAGCTTGCAAAGAAAAAGCATGTTGTAATGTGCGGAGACCTAAACGTTGCCCACGAGGAAATCGATCTTAAGAACCCAAAGACAAACCGTGGAAATCCGGGCTTCTCTGATGAGGAAAGAGCAAAGATGACCGAGCTTCTTGGAGCTGGATTTACTGATACATTCAGACACCTTTATCCAGAGCAAGAAGGGGCTTACAGCTGGTGGTCATACAGAGGAAATGCCAGAAAAAACAATACAGGGTGGCGTATAGACTACTTTGTTGTTGACGAAGGACTTAAGGATAAGATCAAAGAGGCAGCAATCCACCCGGATGTTATGGGAAGCGATCACTGCCCGGTAAGTCTTGAGCTTGATATATAAATAACTAGGTGTAGAAAATGAGCGATGGAGAATACAGCAAGGTAAAAGGATATATTTATATTGCACTTGCAACAGTGCTATTTAGCACAATGGAGATAGGATTGAAATATACATCAAAGGATTTCAACCCTATGCAACTTACGATGATAAGGTTTTTGTTCGGCGGCATAGCATTGTCGCCCTTTGCTTTAATGAAACTCAGAAAGGACAATCAAAGAGTTAGTGGGAAGAATCTGGCTAAACTTGTATTGATTGCTTTCATAGGTATATTTCTAGGCATGAATATCTTTCAAATGGCGGTTGTCTACACAAATGCATCGGTTGTATCTGTGCTGTTCAGCACGAACACAATCTTTGTGACGATTCTAGCCGTACCAATTTTGGGTGAGCTTATAGAGAAAAAGACTATATTTGCTCTAGGATTTCAAATAGCAGGGGTGCTTGCAATTATTCAACCTTGGGATGCTCATATAAGTGTTATGGGAGCGGTTTTGAGTTTGTGCTCTGCGCTGGCATTTGCTATATACGGAGTGCTTGGAAAAGAGCAGAGCCAAAAATATGGTGGTATAGTTACTACTTGTATTTGTTCTCTCGCTGCAGCTGTTCAGATGTTTATTTATATGTGCTTGTCTCACATATATGGAATTGCTGATTTTATGAGGGGAATTGGGCTTGACAGCTTTGCAGAAGTGCCGTTTATAAAAGGCTTAGGCATGGATACTATCCCCGGTCTTCTCTATGTATCAATTATAGTTACCGGCTGCGGATACCTATGTTATTTCCTTGCAATGGAGCATTGCGAAGCTCAGACTGTTTCTCTTGTTTTTTTCTTCAAACCTATTCTTGCACCGATACTTGCAGTGCTGCTTATCGATGAGATAATTCCATTAAATATGATGGTAGGTATTATACTAATTTTGATAGGCTCAATAGTTTCGATTGTGTCTGATAAATTCACTAAAAATAAAAAGCAGCTCTGAATAAATCTCCAATAGCCGGATGATTTGACGAGCTGCTTTAAATTTTCTTCTTAATTTCTCCCTAAACATATGAAACACATATTAACGAGCTAGTGTTTCTTCCGCGATTACTTTATATAAAGATTAACAATATTCATTTTCTCATCTAGGATGATTGTAAATATTGCGCGGCCATTCTCGTAGTCGCACTTCAAATTACACACATATGTGCTGGTATCTTTATGTCTTTCTCTCGATATGTTTCCACCTCTAAACTCCTCGAATTTGCCAAGGAATCCAAGTATAGGATCGAGCAAAGCGTGTAGTCTTTCTATGCCGGTCTTATCCTGCATGTCAGGAGATAGGCTGTTATAGCATGCATCAAAGTCACCGCGATTTAGATTATGCACAAAGTTCTTGGAACGCATTGCAATCTCTATGCGTTCGGAGGTTAAAAGTCCATCGGATTGTTTGCTGACTATGTACAGACCACCTAGCAACACTAGAGCGGCCGGAACAACAAAATATCTTTTCTTTTTCATATCTATCACCTACTTTAGGCATATTATATATTTTGTTTTAGCTTTTAGCAAGTAGAGAATTAAATGGTGAACGGCTCGCGTGTGAAAGAGCTTTGTTAGGGGAAATTATAAAAAGGCTTGACCGTCTATGGGGAAGTTGATATTAATATCATAGGGATGAGAAAATGTTAAGAAAAGGAGAATTGAGATGGCAGGAACGCCTATTAAATTTGAAATAGTAAAGCATATTGGAGTTATAAACAGAAATGATAGAGGATGGACCAAGGAACTGAACATCGTTTCATGGAATGATCAGCCACCTAAGTATGACATCAGAGACTGGGATGAACAGCACGAGAGAATGAGCCGAGGAATTACACTTACTAAGCAGGAACTTGAGAGTGTGGTAGAAGCATTTCAGAATGAATTGGAATAGCGGATGTTAGAGACTTTAGACATTTTGGTTTGATGTAGCTATATATGCAAACTTCATAATGAAATTGACTTGCATGTTTGTGGTTTATTGTGGTATGATATAGTTGTTAGTTAAGACTAACTAAAGTCGCTTGTTACAAACGAAGGTTACTCATAACTAACAATAAATATCTCTATTTAACTACAACAGGAGGAATTTTATGGTAAGAATGCGAAAGAGACCTTTGGCGATTTTGCTTTCATGCGCAATGCTTGTAAGTGCAGGCGTTCAGGGTGCGTATGCTATAACCGGAGAGGAAGTTGCGGCTGATAAATCATATACGTCAGCACCCGTTAGAGCAGAGGAACCGGTTAGCAGCTGGACAGGATATAGCGTTAGTGTAAGCTTTGATGTAAAGGATGGAAAGTTTGCTAACATAAATATTACATCAGCTGATATGAAGTCATATAACTCAGGTTTCAAGGAAACTGCTGATAAAAGAATCAAGACTCTTGAGGGTAAGCCGGCAACTTTAGCGACAGTGAACGGGCTGGATGCAAGAACTGGTGCAACGTATACAACCAAGGCATCTAAGAGTGCAATTCTGTCAGAACTTGCGAAGGCTGATGCGGCTAAACCGATTGAAGAAACCAAGACTCTATACGGAAAGGTGAACCTTCCGTATGCAGATTTCTACTATGGAGAGCTAAAGAATCTTACAGCAGTCTCAAATGAACTTAATGCTGAAGCTGTTGATAAGGCTGCAAGCCTAAGAGCAGATGGTATGTATGATGCGGTAACAAGCTCAACTAAGAACAAGTTTAAGAGCTTCTTTCCGACTACATATAACTCAGTAAATGAGGATGGAACAGGTAAGATTTTGGGAGTTAAGGATGTTGATGTTGCAATAGATAAGGCACTTTATGATAAGGTCAAGAAGGCAATCGCTGATGGTAAGACTTCTAAGAATCCACTCTTTGATATCGTAAAGAATATGAAGCTGAATCAGGATAACGAGCAGCCTAAGGAATACAAGGTGATAAACGGCGACGGAACTTTGACAGCAACAAAGGGCGGTGGAACGATTAAAAATCCGGCGAAAGCGACAATCAGCACAATAAACAGATACGGTAACTATGGTCTTAAGCTTGAAGGCGATGGAATTCCTGCAGCTAAGGATATCGACGGGGTAATACTAAAGACATCTGACGGCAGCATGTATGCTATGAAACATCTTGAGAACATTTGGGTTAAGACAAATGAAATTTCATTTGCAATTAAGCCTAATTTCGTAGAGCCACACGGAAACCATGTAAATTACAAGGCTTACAGCGACATTGAAGGAAAGACAATCACAGAAGTCAGATACCTGGTGCATAATGGAGATGATGTAGTAGTAAAAACATCACTTCTGTGCAAGAAGATTCCGGGAGCAGATGCTAGCGCAAGCATAAACAATGCTGTATTTAGTGATGGCGTATCAGTTACTTCTAAGGTAAATGCACCGGCAACTGCAGCATACAAGCTGAGCGCAATCAAGAAGGGCAAAACTGTTCTGGAGGAAGGCAAGGATTACACTGTTTCAGGTGATAATATTACTTTTAAAAAGACAGATAATACCGGTATAGGTGCATATACTGCGATATATACATCGGAAACTTACGGTGATATTCAGGCAAACTTCCAGCTAAAGTCACACCATGCTGATGGTTCTGTTAAGATTGAGGGGAACAAGCTTGTTCTACCATCTGACCTTGATAAGGATACATATTATGCAAGCATTTCAAATGTCCTTGTAGATGGAACGCCCCTAAGAGGTCGTGACCTTGCTAAGCTAATATTCGGAGATGATCAGACTGTTAACTTTAATGCTGAAATCCAAGGTAAGGGAGGTGTAAAGACTCCTATCTTTACGAAGGGTGAGAATGGAAGCTATGATATTGAGCTTATCTCAGATGGATATCCAAGTGTAAAGGCAAGAATTTCACCTAAGAAGCAGGAGGAACCGAAGCCGGGTAACAATGATAATGTGCAGCTCACAGCCAAGATTAAGAAGGTAAATAAGGAGCTAAAGGGATATAAGTCCGGTGAATATGAGGCATATGATATCTACTTCGTAAATGCGAACGGTGATAGAGTTAAGCCGAATGGAAAGCAACGTGTAACTGTGGAACTAAAGAATTTAGTTCCGAATAATCTAAACATATTCCATGAAAAGAAGGATGGAACTCTTGAAAAAATACCGGTACTTTCAGTGAATGGCAAGACTGTAACATTTGAGAACGATGACTTCTCGGTTTACTATTTTGCAAACCTTAGTCCAAAAGCAAACGGAACAGGAAATGTTAATAGACCGAGACCTAATACATTTGATGGAAGCGGTATTGCAGGCTTTACAATGCTAGGAGCGGGTGCAGCCATTGCTTTAATAGCACTCTCAAGAAGAAAGAGAACTGTTAAATAGATAGCGTCAAAATAAATAGTTAAATACATTAGAGCCTTGCCGACGGAGAGGATTTCAAGAAAAGGAGTGTTTATATATGTGACACCATTTATCTTCTGAAGTTTATTCGATCGGTCAAGGCTCTTTTGTTATTCGACAAAATATACTTGAAATCTTGTTCATTTTGTGCTTTGTGGTAAAATAATATTTAATGATAGTACATTTTACAAGATTCAGGATGTGATATTATGAAAATAAATTTGATAACAAAACCTAAGGGCGAGATTGCGGAGTGCGATATAAGACAGGGCATTTCAATAGAGAACCTCTGCTATGAGATAGAGGGACTTCCATATAGGATTCTTGCTGCCAAGGTTAATAATAGGATAGTGGACCTTAATTATACGCTTGATGAACCATGTACAGTTGAGCTTCTCGATATGAGAACTGAAGTGGCAAACATAGTGTATCAGGCGAGCCTATCTTTGATTTACGTCAAAGCGGTCAGAGACGTTCTCGGAGATGGTGCTAATGTTAGCATTAGAAACTCTTTGAACAAGGGCTTTTATACTAAGATTAAAACCAATAGAGAGCTTACGCCCGAGTTTATAGGGCAGGTTGAGAAGAGAATGCGAGAAATCGTAGAGGAAGATCTTCCTTTTAAGAAAGAAGTTCTGTCGAGGGACAATGCTATAGAGTGTCTACATAAGGATGGCAGATTCGAGAGGGCTCGTCTTATTGAGACAGCACCGAACCTAACACAAGTATTCTTCTACGACCTTGATGGATATCGAGACTTCTACTACACTTTGATGGCTCCATCGTCGGGATATATTGATTTATTTGAGTTGAGAAAGTATAAAAACGGTATTTTACTGAGATTTCCTCATCCGTCAGATCCGAGTGTCGTGCCTGAGTTTGTGGATGAGAGCAAAATGTATCAGGCTTTTGCAGAACAGACGGTTTGGGAAAGGCTCCTCGGGGTTAGCTATGTTGCCGACCTGAACGAGAAGATTGCAAATGATGAAGCTAAGGATTTGATTCAGCTTTCCGAGGCACTTCACGAGAAGAAGATTGCCCAAATTGCTGATATGATTAACAAGGAGCATAAGAGAATCATTTTGATTGCGGGTCCATCTTCCTCGGGAAAGACGACCTTTGCTCAGAGATTGTGTGTGCAGCTTCGAGTAAATGGCCTAGAACCTCTATATCTTGGAACAGATGACTATTTTGTAAACCGTGAAGATACACCACTTGACGAACATGGCGAGAAGGATTACGAAAACTTGGATGCACTCGATATAGAGCTATTCAATAACAATATGAATGATCTGCTCGCGGGAAAGAGCGTAGATTTGCCCAACTTTGATTTTATGACCGGACAGAAAGTGTTCGGAAAGAGGATTACTTCAATTTCTGAGAATCAACCGATTGTAATTGAGGGTATTCATGGACTTAACGAAAAGTTGACTAAGTTCATCCCTAAAGAAGAAAAGTTTAAGATCTATATAAGCCCGCTTGCACAAATTAACATAGATGTACACAACCGCGTTCCTACAAATCTTGAGAGAATGCTGAGAAGAATTGTTAGAGATAATCTTTTTAGAGGTCACAGTGCAAAGGATACTATTGCGACATGGCCAAAGGTGAGAGCCGGGGAGGAGAAGAATATCTTCCCGTACAGTGGAGAGGCAGATGTTCTGTTCAACTCCTACCATATATATGAAATTTCTGTTTTGAGAAAGTATGCGGAACCGCTAATTGAGGAGATTTCTCAGGAGGATAAAGAGTATGCGGAAGCACAAAGGCTATTGCAATTTATGCAGTTTTTCCGTATTATAGAAAACGATGATATTATAGTTAATAACTCAATAATAAGAGAGTTCATCGGTGGAAGCGTATTCGTGGACTAAAGCGATGTTTTATGGAGGATAAACTATGCAATTTTCGGTCTTTTTAGGCCTTATGGGAGGGCTTGCCCTATTCCTTTACGGAATGCAGATGACCAGCACCGGTCTTGAGGCGGCGGCCGGGGACCGCATGAAGAGTATTCTAGAAAGGCTTACATCCAATAGATTCATGGGAATTCTGATAGGTGTTGGAATCACAGCTTTGATTCAGAGTTCATCTGCGACGACCGTCATGGTTGTTGGATTCGTTAATTCAGGACTTATGAAGATTACTCAGGCTGTTTGGATTATCATGGGTGCTAATATAGGTACTACAATCACCGGACAGCTGATAGCCCTCGATGTAGGAGAAATAGCTCCGATGTTTGCAATGGCCGGTGTTGTACTTTTGGTATTCTTCAAGAGAGAGAAACTTCACAACTATGGTTATATAATTGCAGGTTTAGGATTCCTTTTCCTAGGAATGAATCTGATGAGTCAGGCTATGGAACCGCTAAAGGAAGTTCCGGCATTTAAGGAAATGCTCACATCTTTCCAGAATCCTCTATTTGGGCTTTTATTTGGTCTTGTATTTACGGGAGTCATTCAATCTTCCGCTGCGTCGGTTGGTATCCTTCAGATTTTGACAACTAGTGGAGCGCTGAGCTTCCACAGTGCCGTATTCGTTTTGTTCGGTGGAAACATTGGAACTTGTGCAACAACACTCCTTGCATCCATAGGTACAAACAGAAACGCGAAGAGAGCGATGCTCATTCATATGATGTTCAACGTGATAGGAGCACTTCTGTTCTCAACAATCTGTATTTTCACACCGCTTACGGATTGGGTTGCGTCATGGACTCCAACAAAGCCGGCTGCACAGATTGCCAACATGCATACATTCTTTAATGTGGTAACAACCTTGCTACTGCTTCCGTTCGGAAGCTATATGGCTATGCTGTCAAAGAAGATACTTCCCGAGGTTGAGGAGGAAGAGGCTGATGTTTTCAAATTAGAGTTCCTGAGACCTACAATGAAGCACGAGGAATACTTCTCAATCGGTGCATCTGCAATCATTATGAACGGAATTAGAAACGAGCTCTTGCGCATGTCTCGTATGGTCAAGGAAAATGTGATTGCCAGCTTTGATGTAGTCATAAGCGGTGACACAAAGATGCTAAAGAAGATAAGTGACAAAGAGGAATATATAGATTATCTGAACAAGGAAATTTCCAAGTATATATCCAACACTATGATTTATGAGACTAATGTAAATGATAGCAGGTTGATAAATGCTTATTTCAAGATATGTACAAATCTGGAGCGTGTGGCTGATCATTCTATGAACATAGCCGAGTACTCTCTAAGGCTTGCTGAGAACAAGGTGAAGTTTACGGACGAGGCCTACGAAGAACTTGAGACAATGAAGAGGTATAGTGTGCTCGGTATGGAGACAATCAGTGCGCTCGACAAGATGAATAGTGAAGATGTTGTTAAGACGGCCGAAATAGAACAGAAGATAGATGATTTAACCAGAGAGTATAGGGCAAATCATCTAAGGCGAATGCACAAGGGGACATGCAGTGAGGATACTGCAGTTCTTTATACGGAGCTCTTAATCGACTTTGAGAGAATAGGGGATCACCTTCTGAACATAGCTGAAGCTCTAAATGTCACAGACAAGGTGGATTAATGTAATGAAGAAACTAAAATTTAACAAGATAAAGAAAATAAATTTCAAAAAACTGCGCGGGCTCAAAGGAATGGTCAGTGGAAGCAATCTAATTGGATTTGAAACTGCGGTTATCGGGGCGGTTATTGTCTATGTGGTTGTTCTTTCGGGAATGATCAAAGTTACTAGCCTTTTAACCGGCCTAGTGCTTGTAGGTGCAGGAACAGCACTTCTATTTGGTGACTCTGCTACGAAGAACTCTGATGATGCTGAAGCAGAGAAGGTGGACGGTAAGTATAAAGCAAAGGGCGAGAGCCTAGGGATGTTCATCTTGCATCAGTGCTGCGTACTAGGAATGGCAGCCATGTTAGTCCTTGGTATAATATATGATAACCGCGCTGATTTCTTTAGTTGGGTTTTAGCGATATTTGCAGCCATAATGCTAGTAAGCGTCTTTGCGCAAAGGATAATAAGGAAATATAAGGCTAGCTAGGTAAGGCGAGCTGTTTATAGGAAGAGTTGTCCGGGGTCATATAGGCACCGGATTTTTGATATTAAGACTAATTAGAAGATACTCTGTATCAATAAGTTTAGTTTAACGAAAAAAGCCCGAAATCAACGAAGTTGATACGAGCTTTGTCTACAGTCTGAGGTGGACAGATATTATTATCCGTACACCTGTGTTGGTATTTATCTTATTGTGGATTTAAGAATATATTCCGGTACGGAATATATTCTAATATGTTTAATTTATGTATCTTATATTAAAGTTCTTTCTTCCAAAGACCGTGTAGATTGCAGTATTCGTAAACAGCAACCGGCTTCTCACCTTCTGCAAGTGCAAATACTGCCTCAGGCTTGCCTGTGTGGTCCAAATCCTTACGAGCAACACCGTTCTCTGTCTCAAGGTAGATAAATGCGATGTGGTGCTCTTCTGTCATTGGATGCTCAACGCTTCCAACTTTAACCTTTACCAGATTTCCTTCTACTGAAACTTCAGGAACGTGCTTCTCCTGAGCAGCGTCTGTTGTGTTAGCCTTAAGCTCTCTCATAGGTTCTCCACAACATACAGGAACTACCTTAGCATCGTTTACTACTTCGAAAATGTTTCCACAATGATTACACTTAAAAATCTTTAACATTACTATTTCCTCCTAAATATTTGAGCTTAACGCTCTTTCTCTATATCGTATTTATATTATACCCTATAATTCGATTTTAAACAATATAATTTTAAAAAATAATTTTTAATTTGGCTTGACAAGTGATGTACAGGATGATATTATAATGATAATCGTTATCAGTTATGAACAAAAGGTAGGCAATATTGAAGTATTCGAGGCAAAGAAACATCATCCTCGGTATAGTAAAGAACAGTTATGATCATCCTACCGCAGAAACGGTTTATAAGCTGGCTCGCAAGGAACTGCCAAGCATAGGTATTGCGACTGTATATCGCAACCTGAATCAACTGGTGGATTCCGGTGAAGTCATAAGGATTTCACTCCCGGGCGGAGTGGACCGCTTTGATGGACATCTTGATAAGCATTATCATTCGATATGTCCGGAGTGCGGAAGACTTACGGACCTGAATGGGGCGGATGAGCATAGCCTGACGAAACTCAAGGATGATATGGGTAAGGCATTTGGTTTAGATGCTGACAACGAAATTAATTTTCGTTCAGTTATATTAGAATGTAAGTGTGATAAATGCAGAAGGCAAACGGAGAAACGCAGCTTTATCGAGTCACACATGCAGATAAGTGTTTAATGGTTGTTATAATATTTAAGTGAAATGGAGGAAATTATGAAGGATTTAAAGGGAACAAAAACATTAGAAAACCTACTTACAGCATTTGCCGGTGAGTCACAGGCAAGAAACAAGTATACATACTATGCATCAAAGGCTAAGAAGGAAGGATATGTTCAGATTAGCAACATCTTCCTAGAGACAGCTGGTAACGAGAAGGAGCATGCAGAGCTATGGTTCAAGCTTGCTCACGGAATCGGAACAACAGAAGAAAACCTACTTGATGCTGCTGAAGGCGAAAACTACGAGTGGACAGATATGTACAAGGAAATGGCTGCTACAGCTAGAGAAGAGGGATTCCCGGAAATCGCTGCTCAGATGGAAGGCGTAGCTGCTATCGAGAAGGAACACGAGGAGAGATACAGAAAGCTTGCTGCTAACATCAGAGATGGCAAGGTATTTGAGAGAGAAGAGAAGGTTCTATGGCAGTGCAGCAACTGCGGACACCAGCTTGTAGCTGAGAAGGCTCCACAGCTTTGCCCAGTATGTAAGCACCCACAGGCTTACTTCCAGATTAAGGCAGAAAACTATTAATAAGCTGGCCGCCTAGTTACGGTCGATATATAAGAAGTGAATTTTAGGATAGAGTTCAGATAGAGCTCTATCCTATTTTTTATAAATATATCAATCACAGGTTTTGGAATAATTGAATTTATAAGGGCAGAGGTATATAATAGAGCTATGCTTTAAAGGCATCATGGAGGTATTTATGAGAAGTATATTTAAAAATGGTCCTATAGAGATAAAAGGCAAAAATGACAGGAATCTTATCGTACGAAAAGATGGTTTTAGACTAAACACAGGAAAAAAAGAAATCAATGTATTATTTGATGATATTCGCTACACCAATGTTACAAGATACTGTAACTCAAACAGCAGTTACATAGTAATGATGGTAGCAAAAGACGGCAATAATATAGAGTTCGATACTGATATTCATGAGATTGATGGTATTCATAATATACTTGAGACAAAGACCATTCTTACAGCATTTGCAGCAAGTAGATTGGGAAAAGATTTTCCAAATAATCTTAACAGCCTTGATATTGAACTGAGTCATTCACTAAAGGAAAAGCTGATTAGCATATCAAATGGTGTAATTAAGGGTGCTAAGAACAGTATAAGAATTGATGATATTTACACAGTAAAATGTGTGAGCAACGGCGCTTTGACGAGATTTGCAATTTATACTGGTCCTAAGAAGAAGTTTTTTAATACTCCGGACTTTGCAGTAGTTTGCAATGAACTAACTGCACCTTTGCTCGAAGCTATTGTAACGAGAAATACCGGTAAGGGCATAGATTTTAGCAGAGGAAATGGCTTTGATCAAAAGACCTCTGAATTTGCAATTATTCGATATATGGATTCTGACTTCTTTATCAATGAAGATGGCACATTTAGTGAGAAATGGCAGGAGGATGCTTACTATAGAATAGCTCAGTACGGATATGATATTAAGAATCTCTTGAGCCAGTTCGAGTAAATCATAGTAAAGCAAAGAGTCGTAGCGTTAGATAGGAAAAATATTTTGACTTTCTGTAAATGACTATAGGATAATATTAGTAGGAGGTGATATTGTGCTTACGCTGGATAGAGCAAAAGAAATCAATGATTCAATGGTTAAAGGTGATAAACTTCGAATTCATGCTACGAATGTTATGGCATCAATGGGTGCAATGGCTGAGCATTTTAATGAAAACAAAGAAAACTGGATGGCTATTGGATATCTTCATGACTATGACTATGAGAAATACCCAGATGAACATTTGCAGCATACGGAACAAGAGTTACTTGATCTAGGTGTGGAAGATTGGGAAGTCAGAGCTATACTCTCCCATGGGTTTGGGATATGTAATAGAGTTGAACCCATGACAAATCTCGAAAATTCGCTATATACGGTCGATGAACTAACTGGCATTATACATGCTTGTGCGCGTATGAGACCTATGGGAATTAGAGATCTTACATCAAAGAGCGTTATAAAAAAATTTAAGGACAAGCGATTTGCAGCAAAGTGTAATCGTGAAGTAATTTTAGATGGATGTAAGCGTCTTGGAATGGAGCTTAGAGAAGTAGTTGAAATTTGCATAGAGGGAATGAAGCCATATGCAGAGGAAATAGGCCTTATGGGAACGGAAGGACAAGCTTGAGGTAAGCTTATAGCCTGCGGAAAGAACCCTAAATAGAAATCAAAATGCACAAACGATTACCCAAGTAATTGTCTGTGCATTTCGTTATTGTATATTATTTCTTCGTCTTAAGAATCTCCAGCTCAAACCAGAAAGTGCTACCCTTTCCGAGCTTGCTGTTTACACCGTACGGAGCTTTATGCAGATTTAGAATCTCTCTAACGATTGAAAGACCAAGTCCGCTTCCGTCTGTCTGTCTAACGTGGTGTGTGCTTGATTTATAGTATCTTTCCCAAACGTGATTCACCTCGTCAGGAGCGATACCCTGTCCGTGGTCTATAACCTCGCATCTAACCTTTGATCTTGCCACACGCTTTACATTAATGATTATCTCCTTGTCATCGCCGCAGTATTTAACAGCATTGTTTATAAGGTTAGAAATAACCTGCGTAATTTTGGCTTTATCAGCAAAGACAGGTAGAGACTCGTTGTTGTTATAAGTGAACTTATATCCGTCATTTTCAGCAAGAATGTCGTAGGATGTGAGCAAAGTGCGCACGCTTTCGGATATATCAAACTCGCTTTTCTCAAGCACTATCTTGCGCTGTTGCATTCTGGACAGATTAAGCATATCGTTTACAAGGATGTTTAACCTATCCGATTCTTCGATAATTACGCCAAGGTGCTGGTTTCTTTTATCAGGGTTGTTTCCGGATAAGTCCCTAATCATCTCAGCATAGGATCTAATCATGGTCAGTGGTGTTCTGAGGTCATGACTGACGTTTGCTATCAAATCTTTCTGATACATATCGGTCTTCTCAAGTTCTCGAGAAGCTTTACTCAAAGTCTCAGAGAGATTTTGAATTTCAGAGTAGGAGCTTGGTCTAAACTGAACTCCGTAATGCCCCTTTCCCATTTCCTCTGCAGATTTCGTTATATTTTTGATTGGCCTGCTAATCATATTTGCCATGTATAGAGCCATCGAAAGTGCTAGAAACATAGCTATGAATGTGATATAGACAAGTTGTGTTCTCAAAATAGAAATCGTGGATTTCACCGGCGAGAGCGGTGAAAACATGTAGAGTATATAGCTGTTTGCCATATTTTCGTCTTTGTTATTTGAGTCCTCCGCCTTATAAAGATAGGTTGCATAGGCTAGCAACTGATTGTCCTGGTAAGGAACAATGACAGATACACTTGGGAAGGTGCTGCTCTCAAGTTGCTGGCGAAGATTGGAGGACTGAAGGCTGTAGAGGTACTCTTGCTTATAACCGTTGTACTCAGGTAGAATAGCGACTCTACCATCTCCAGTCTCAACCCTTATATACGAGTCGGTCCCCGAACTGATCTCGTTTATCTTCCTACTCATAGCTTCTTTGCCGTTTCGCTTATATTCGTCTATTAGCTCTTGCGCCATTTTCTTGGTTTCGCGGAGTTTCATGTCCTCATAAAAGGAATCCATGAAATAAATCTGGAGCAACCAAATCAAAGCGATTAATAGCGCTGCAAAGAGTATAAAATAGCACCAGAGTTTGAAACTAAGGCTCCTGATATCAAACCTTTTCTTGTTATTTCTCATACTCGAACTTATATCCTACTCCTCTGAGGGTCACTATGAAATCACGGTAAGGACCTAGGTTATTACGCAGGTTTTTGATATGCGTATCGATGGTCCTGTCATCACCGAAGAAGTCATATCCCCATATATCGGAGAGTAACTTATCTCTTGAAAGTGCAATGTTCTTGTTTTTAATTAAGTAGAACAGAAGGTCGTACTCCTTTGGTGTAAGCTCAACTCGCTTGCCGTCCACTGTAACAGTGCGCGCTGCGATATTTATCTCGAGTCCATCAAATGTGAGAACGCTGCTTTTGTCCTTTGATACAGAATTACGTCTCTCTAAAACAACGTTTACACGTGCCATTAGCTCCTTAGGGCTGAAAGGTTTGACGATATAATCGTCAATTCCAAGCTCAAATCCGAATAGCTTGTCATATTCCTCGCCTCGTGCCGAAAGCATGATGATAGGAACATCAGAAATTTTCTTGATTTCTTTGCATGCGGTGAAGCCGTCGAGCTTAGGCATCATTATATCTAAAATAACAAGGTCATACTTGTTTAGTTTGCATAGTCCAACAGCGCTCATTCCGTCCTCTGCTTCGGTCACCTCATAACCGTTGAACTCTGCATATTCTCGAATTACCTCTCTGATTTTCGGTTCGTCGTCTACGACAAGTAACTTGTACATAATATATATTCCTCCCATTTTCTGTTTGTATGATAACGTGCCAAGGTGAAGTTTTAATGTGATTAGTGTTATAATTCTATCATAATTGTCACAAATATAAAAGCAAACTACATAATATGACAACAGAGTGAAAAGGCATTGAATTTACCATTGTTTAGAGCGTGGGAGTATTGACGACAAGCTGCTATAGGAATATACTGTAGTGTGTATAGAAATAGCTATTTTGAGGTGGTAGCTCGTGTGAAAAAATAATGAAAAGCTTCACCCAAAATATTAAGAAAGGAGGTGCAATATGTTCAAAAAGTTATTGAGAATCGCTCTAGCCATCATAGGCGCTTTGATAGGTTATGGAATTTCTATTGGAGCTAAGTATCTTTTGATACACTCCGACTCGTCATACGAGGCATATTTCAAAAGCAACCATCAATATTTTATAGCGGCAATTATTTCTTTATTATTCGCAATTATGTTTTATCGCTTGGCGCCGCTTATCTCAAGGCAGAGCGTCAAGGTTGCCGGCAAGATTGAGGATGATCTTCAAGGGGTTTCCGGAAACGATATTCTTGCAGGAGCTATAGGCCTTATATTCGGACTTATTATCGCATTCTTTATAACCCAGATTTTCGCAAGTATTACAAATCAATATTTGTACGTTATCATTACACTGATAGTCTACATGATTATGGGATTTATTGGCGCGGTTGTAGCGAACAAAAAGGGAAAAGAAATAATTTCTCAGATGTTCATAGCGAGGAGAAACAGCGATGCAGCTCAAAATACGAACCCCGCTCAAGCAACACGCTTTTCTGTAGGCGGCAAGGGACGTAAGCAGAGCAATGTGATCCCTAAAATTCTGGACACAAGCGTAATAATCGACGGGCGAATTGCCGAGATTATTAAGACCGGATTCCTAGAGGGACCTATAGTAATACCGGAATTTGTTTTAGTAGAGCTAAGGCATATAGCGGATTCATCCGATTCTCTGAAGAGGACAAGAGGTCGCAGAGGTCTTGACATCCTCAACAGAATTCAAAGCGACTACGGAATCGATATATATAACACGGAGAGCGAGAAGGGACTTAAGGAAATACCCGAGGTTGACGTTAAGCTCCTAAAACTTGCACAGATAATGGGTGGTAAAGTCGTTACAAACGACTTTAACCTGAATAAGGTCGCAAGGATTAACGGCGTGGATGTTTTGAATATAAATGAACTGGCTAACACGCTAAAGCCGGTTGTAATTCCAGGCGAAAAAATGACGGTTACTCCGGTTAAACAGGGAAAAGATTCCCAGCAGTCCATCGCCTATCTCGACGATGGAACTATGGTAGTTCTTGAGGATGGCAAAAACTATATAGGTAAGACTAGAGAGATAACCGTAACCAGTGTGCTTCAAACATCGGCAGGCAGAATGATTTTCGGAAGAGTAAGGGTATAAGATGTATCATAACAGGAGAGTCTATGCCGTGATTGTGGCAGGTGGCAGGGGAACTCGCATGAAGGCGCCAAAGCCGAAGCAATTCCTTTACATAGGCGGCAAGACGATTTTAGAAAAGACGGTAGACAAGTTCAAAAGAAGCTCACTTATCGACGAGATAATTGTCGTAACTGCACAGGACTATTTTGAGCAAACGGAAGAGTTATTTCACAATTTCGGAAAGAGCCTGAGCATTATCGCAGGAGGTGCAAGAAGGCAGGATTCGGTTTCAAATGCGCTCAGATATTTGAAGCAGAAAGGCGTTTCTGAGGATGATATTGTTTTGATACACGATGGGGTTAGGCCATATATTGAACTTGATATTATTGCCTCAATTGTAAAAGAGGCTTCCGAAACCGGTGCAGCAATTCCTTGCATCATGCCAAAGGACACAATAAGAGATATAAACTCGGGAAGTCTTGAGCGCAGTGACTTACGCTGCGTTCAGACTCCTCAGGGGTTTTCTGCAGCTCTTTTGATGGATGCATATAACAAAGCTTTTGCCGAGGGTGGTGATTTCACGGACGATGCGAGTATTGCAGAAGCCTTTGGGCATAAGGTGTCGCTGGTCGATGGCAGTGAGGCGAATATTAAAATAACAACGCCGGAGGATATCGTTTTGGATACAAGAATCGGAAAAGGTTTTGATGTGCATAGGCTTGTAGAGGGCAGGGAACTCATTTTGGGGGGCGTCAAGATTCCTTTTGAGAAGGGGCTTTTGGGACATTCGGATGCGGATGTGCTTATACATGCTTTGATAGATGCAATTCTAGGTGCTGCTTCAATGGGAGATATAGGGAGATTGTTTCCCGATACGGATCCTGCATATAAAGATGCTTCGAGCTTGGTGCTACTAGAGAGAACATGGAATGCAGTAAAGTACAGGGGATATGATTTTGTGAATGCGGACATCACTGTAATTTGTGAAAGACCTAAGCTTGCCGCACATGTGGCAAAGATGGAGGATAATATCTGTAATGTGTTAAATATTAGCAGAGAGAGAATAAATATTAAGGCGACTACGACCGAAAAGCTCGGTTTTACGGGCAGAGGTGAGGGCATTGCAGCGGAGGCTGTGTGTATTTTGTCCTGCAGCCCTAAGTAGGATATTTAAAATTTGATAAATACTGTAGCAACAGCTATAACAGAAATATAGATTGAATAGAATGGAGATATAATTTCAATGAGACTATCTAAAATGTATGTCAGAACTCTGAGAGAACTACCTGCTGAGGCGGAAATTCCAAGCCATATTCTGCTGCTTCGTACGGGAATGATACGTAAGCTTGCGTCGGGAATTTACGGATTTATGCCGCTGGGTTGGAGAACTCTCCACAAGATTGAGAATATAATCCGTGAGGAGATGGATAAGAGCGGAGCGCAGGAAATTTTGATGTCTGCAATTCAGCCTGCTGAACTTTGGGAGGAATCGGGCAGATGGAGTGCGTACGGGCCGGAACTTTGGCGTATCAAAGACAGAAACGGTAGAGACTTTTGTCTAGGACCTACACACGAGGAAATTTTTACGGATATAGTTCGAGACGGAGTTTCGTCGTATAGGCAATTGCCACTAAACCTATATCAAATCCAACATAAATACAGAGACGAAGCAAGACCTCGCTTTGGACTTATGAGAAGCAGAGAGTTTATCATGAAGGATGCTTACTCATTTGATAAGGATCAAGAGGGTCTCGATAAGAGTTACGATGATATGTACGATACCTACACGAGGATTTTCACCCGTTGCGGCTTGACGTTCAGACCGGTAGAGGCTGACAGTGGTGCGATAGGCGGAAATGCATCTCACGAGTTTACAGCTCTCTCAGAGGTGGGCGAGAGCGATATAGCATATTGCGAGAGCTGCTCTATGGCAGCTAATGTAGAAAAGGCGGTATGTCGTGATGCGGAACCATCACCTGAGAGCGAGGCGATGCTGGAGCTTCAGGAGGTTCATACGCCGGGGACAAAGACCATTGAAGAACTTGCAAGCTTCCTGAACATAGATAAGAAAAAGACTATCAAAGCTCTTCTCTTTGAGAAGTACGATGAGGATGGCAAGGCTGACGGTTATGTAGCTGCTTTTGTTAGGGGGGACAGAGACCTTAACATGATCAAGTTGGTAAACGCACTTAAGATTCCTGAGCATGCGATTGCCTTTGCGGACGAATCAAAGTTGGAAGCTGCTATAGGTGCAGTTGGCGGTTTCACAGGGCCGATTGGACTTCATGACTGCATCATTGTTGTCGACAGCGAGCTGGTGGGACTTAAGAATCTCTGTGCCGGTGCTTGCAAGCCGGATTACCACATTCTCAATGTGAACTATGGAAGAGATTATGAGGGTGATATAGTTACAGACCTCAAGGTTCTTAAGGAGGGAGACCCTTGTCCGGTTTGCGGTGCACCAATAAAACACACTCGTGGAATTGAGGTCGGACAGGTTTTTAAGCTCGGAACAAAGTATTCAGAGGCTATGAATGCTATATATAAGGACGAAAATCAGCAGGATCATCCACTTGTTATGGGTTGCTACGGAATCGGTGTAAGCCGCACGCTTGCAGCTGTTATCGAGCAGCATCATGATGAGGATGGAATCATTTGGCCGGTCTCAGTCGCTCCATATCATGCGATTGTAACGCTTGTTAAGCCGAAGGATGAGACGCAATCAAAGCTTGCTGAGGATATCTATCAAAGATTGCTTACAGCAGGCGTTGAAGCGGTGATAGATGATCGTGATGAGAGGCCGGGCGTCAAGTTTAAGGATGCTGACCTTCTAGGATTTCCAATAAGAATTACAGTCGGCAAGAGAGCCGGAGAAGGAATTGTAGAGTATAAGCTGCGTAGAGATAGCGAAAAGACGGAAATCAGCGTGGAAGAAGCAATAGAGAATGCTATTAATTTAGTAAACG
>ERZ772986.74-NODE-74-length-60012-cov-27.282152_pt1 | contig 60012 bp, 49 predicted proteins | sample MGYA00511898_ERZ772986 | MGnify/ENA primary metagenome ERZ772986 (study PRJEB29015, sample SAMEA2737934) | human oral metagenome | biome: human oral; feature: human-associated habitat; material: dental | place: China | collected 2148 ... | reverse complement strand
GGTGGGCCCGCACGCAACCCCGCCATCAACCCTCCTGTATGCAACCCCGCCATCAGCCCCGGCATACGACCGCGCCCCGAGCCCGAAGGCCCGCGGCGCGGCATCAGCGGCTGAAAGGTCCCCTATTGGGCACGTCGCGCGTCCAGGACGGCATCCAGGTCGAGGGCGACGGCCTGGTCGGCGACGACCTCGGCGGTGGAGCGGGCGCCCACCTGTGCGGTCTGGGCGATCGGGCGAGCCGGAACCGCGGCGTCGATGCGCGGGATGCCGCGCAGGTCGGTGTCAGCGTGGACGATGCGGCCACGCACACGCTCGCGCGACGCGTAAGTCGGGGCGGGAACGGGGACGACGGTCCAGGCGCGTGCGGGAGTGTCGGCGACCTCGACGATCTCGGGGACGTCGACGTTGAAGACGAGGGAGGGAACGGATCCGGTCTGAGGCGCGGCATCGGACGCTGCAGTGCCCTCCGCAGCTTCGTCGGATGATGAAGAGGCGCGCTCGGCGGGAGCGGGGGCGGGGGTCGCAGCGGTGGGCCGACCGGCGCCACGCACGTCACCACGAAGCTTGGTGAGCAGTTCGAGCTCTCGCTCAGATGCCTGCTGGGAGCGGACAGCAGCGACGCGAGAGGCCCCGAGCGAGGCCACGAGTGCGACAGCCGGGATGGCAATCCAGGCCCAGGCGATGGAGGTCGCGGCGATCACGATGCCGAGGGCGACGGTTCCGAGCGCGCAGATGCCTGTGACGACCATGCGGCGGCGTGCGGCGGCATTTTCGGCGGCGATGCGTGCGGCGCGGCGGGCGCGCAGCTTGGCAATGTCGCGGACTGCCTTGTTGTTGCGTCGGTCGATGACGGGACGCGTGCGCCCCGTGGTGCCCTGGTGCATGCTGCCTCCGCTCGTCAATGCGCCCCGCGCCAGGATGGTTCCGCCGGCATGGTCACATGTGTCTAATTCTGTCTCATTCGTGTGGATCATGCGCAGCCTCGGAGAGAAACGATCAATTTCTCGAGACTGAACGATTGCTGTCCTGCGTGCAACGAGCGACGGTACCGTCGCGATGAGCGCGACTAATATCACTGCAATGACGAGTCCACCAATCTCCACCTTCTCAACGTACGGGCGTTTGACGCACCATGCATTGTGCGATGGGCGCGTGTCGAGCTCTCAAACCTGTCGGTAAAAAGAGAAGTATCCCCAGATGTCACACTTGTAACACCAGCATCATTCGCACCGCGTAGGCCAACACGGCGAACACGCTCACTACCAGCGCATCAGCCCGCGAGCAGGCGAGCTCGTCAATCGATCGTGCTCCGCCCCCACCGCCGCTGCACGAGCCCGCCCTCGGGCAGGGACTCGGCGTCGACAAAGAACGCGATATGGTCCGCCCACTGCCCACCGATGTGCATATAGCGCGGGCGCAGCCCCTCCTCCACGAGGCCGAGGCCTCGGCACACCCCCAGGGACCGCTCATTCTCGGGCCGCACGCAGACCTCGACGCGGTGCAGGCCAAGTTCACCGACGACAAGGTCGAGGACGAGCGCCGCGACGAGGGAACCCAGGCCTCGCCCAGCCCACTCCGAGACGATCCAGTAGCCGAGCATGCCCGAGGACATGGCCCCCCAGTGGACGTTCGAGATCGAGAACTGCCCCACGTAGCGGCCGTCGATCTGCACGCCGAAAATCAGCGCATTGCCGACGCGCTGATCGCGGTCGGCGCGATGCACGTACTGCGAGAACGTCGGGATATGCTCGAGGGTATCCGGGGGCAGGGTCGCCTCCCACGGCCGCAACCAGTGCCCATCGGTGCGGCGCACGGTATCGAGGGCGCGGTGCTCCTCGCCACGAACAGGACGTATGACGAGTTCACGCGGCCTGGGATTCGACTCGGTGCCGCCACGCAGGAAGCCGCGGCCGACAGGGTCGGCCACGCGCAGCGTGAGCATCTCAATATCGCGCCCCCACACGCACGTGCGGCGGCGGAAAAAACACCTCATTCGAGGACCAGGCACTGCAGGCGGTCGCCCGCGTGCACCGTCGTCACGTCCTCGGGGACGACCGCGAGAGCGTTGGAGTCCGCGAGCGCGGACAGCAGCAACGAGGCCGGGGTGCCCATGACAGCGGCGTTATAGCCGGAGCGGGGGGAGCCGGTCAGGCGCACGCGCACGAACTCGCGGCGGCCTCGCGGGGAGTACCAGGAGCGATCGATGGCGGCGCGCACGACGGGACGGTTGACGGCGGTCCAGCCCTGCATGTGGCGCAGCGCGGGGCGGACGAACACCTCGAAGCAGACCTGGGCGGAGACGGGGTCACCCGGCAGACAGACGATGGGAGTGCCGGGCTGGCCGTCCTCGGCGCCGACGGTGCCCACACCCATAATATGGCCGGGCCAGGCGGCGACATTGTCGAAGCGGACGGTGCCAAGCGCACCGAGGACCTCGCGCACGGTATCGCCACTGCCGTAGGAAATGCCACCCGTCGTCAGGATCAGGTCCGCGCGCACCAGCTGATCCTCGATGGTCTCGCGCAGGCGAGCGCGCTCATCCGGGACAGCGGCGACGCGGAAGGTCTGTGCGCCGGCATCAGCAACGGCCGTCGACAGGGCATGACCGTTCGCATCAAAGACCGTGCCGGGGCGGGCCTCGCCACCGGGCTCGACGATCTCGTCACCGATCGAGATGATGACGACGCGCGGGCGCGGGTGGACCAGCACGCGGTCGCGGCCCACGCCGGCGAGGAGGGCCATCTGGCGGGCACCGATACGTGTGCCGGAGCGCAGCACCGTGTCACCCTGCGCAACGTCCTCCGCGCGGCGGCGAATGTTCTCGCCATTGGCTGGGGCGGTACGCAGGGCGACCTGGGCGATGCCGTGGTCCGTGAACTCGAGGGAGACGACGGCCTCGGCACCCGAGGGCATGGGCGCGCCGGACGCGATGCGGATCGCGGTGCCGGGCACGAGGGCGACCGGGTCGACCGCTCCGGCGCGGATCTCCTCGGTGACGGGAAGCGTCACCGGCGACTCCAGGGTGGCTCCCTCACAGTCGCGGATGCGAACGGCGTATCCGTCGCACGCCGACAGGTCGGCGACCGGGAAGTTGAAGGGGGCCTGCACATCCTCTGCGAGCACGCAGCTGACCGCGTCAGCGAGCTGAACGTCGAGCGGCGGTAGCGCGTGGGCAACGGCCATGCAGTCCTGGTAGAAGTCGGCAACGCTTCGCATAGTTGTTAGTCCTCGAGCTTGGAGCGCAGGAACTCCTTGAGTTCCGCTCCAAGCACCGGGTCCTCAAGGGCGAGCGTGACGTTAGCTTCGAGGTAGCCGAGTTTGTCCCCGGTGTCGAAGCGTCGCTCGTCGATGACTACACCGTACAACCCTCCGCCCTCTTCTTCGGGGAGGTCGATCATGCGCGCGTACCCATCTGTGAGCTGATACTCACCGCCGGCACCCGGTTCAATGGTTTCGAGGGCCGTGAACACAGCCGGGTCGAGCAGGTAGCGGCCGACGACCGCGTACTCGGACTTGACCTCTTCGAGCGGGGGCTTCTCGGTGACGTCGGTGATGCGCATGAGCTGGCCTTCTTCGAGGTCGACGCCCTCGGGGATCGGCAGGACCTCGACGGCGGTCGAGGCGTAGGCGGTGGCCTGCTCGGGGGTGACCTTCAGCAGGGCAACGACGGTGCCGCCCAGGGCGGCGCGCACCTGGATCATCTTGCGCAGCAGCTGCGAGCCGGGTTCCATGAGGTCGTCGGGCAGCAGGACGGCGCAGGGGGCGTTGCCCACGTGGGACTTGGCCTGCAGGATCGCGTGGCCGAGGCCCAGGGGGTGCCCCTGGCGCACGGAGTGCACGCGCGCGTACTTCTTGTACTCGTTGACGTACTCGAGCGCCTTTTCCTTGCCAGCCTTCTCGAGGTCGGCCTCGAGGCCAGGTTCAGCGTCGAAGTAGTCTTCGATCGACTGCTTGCCGGCGCGGGTCACGAAGAGGATGTCTTCGATGCCGGCATCCGTGGCCTCGCGCACGATGTACTCGATCGAGGGACGGTCGACGACGGGCAGCATTTCCTTGGGCACGGACTTCGTGATGGGCAGGAAGCGGGTTCCTCGACCGGCCGAGGGAACGACGGCGTGCACTACTGCCTGGTTTTTATCTGACATACTTCACAGCGTAGCGAAGAAACGGGCCGAAAGGGAGACGATGACCACAAAAACAACTCTCCGCGCGGAGGTGCGAAGCAGGCGCCGCGCCCGTCATGCTGAGGCCCACACCCTCGGATCCCTCACCGCCACCCCCGCAATAACTGCGCCCACCCCACCCAAGTCCCCACTCTGCGCGGAACCTATCGCCTCCCCCGTTCCTGTGCGCAACCGCGCTGAAGCGGAAGGGATCGCGCGCCAGGTTCGCGCTCTGGCCTCGTCGATGGGCGGCGTCATACTGCCCGCGCTCTTCGTCTCCACCCCCCTAGAGCCCGACATGTCCCTCGCGCTCGAGCTGTTCCCCCGCGCACTCCTGCCCGTCCTCCTCGACGAGGCCGGTGCCCCCTACCACTCCCCCCGCTGGGGCCTGTGGGAGGCGGGGCAGGCGTTGGTGACGCTCGGACGACCTCCCGCCCAGCCGTGCGGTGAGGCAATGGGGGCGGAGTCGCTCACAGCGTCGGATCTGATTGTCATTCCGGCGTTGGCTGCATCCGCGGACGGAGCGCGCCTCGGGCAGGGCGGCGGCTGGTACGATCGCGCGTTGACCCACCGCCGCCCCGGCGTGCCGGTGGTCGCAGTGATTTTCGACGACGAAGTGCTCGACCCCGGAGAAATTCCCACGGAGGCACACGACGTTCCGATCAATGCGATCATTACGCCGACACGCACGTTTACCACTGACGTTCAATAGCGCCTTTTCCCTGTGTTTACTGTCTTTTGCGACACTAACAATCGTTTGTCACATACCTCTCACGACTGAGTTTTCGGCAGAAAATCGCAGATCGCTGACCGAATTACAAAAGTGCGACGAACATTACCCTCTAAGCACTGTCCATAAGACGAAAGTCCCCACTAGTGTTTTCGACGGTAAACGTGCGCCAAACACGCGCACGCCCCGGCGGCAACAGACCGCCACGCCGAGATACATCGGCGATTCAGACTTGTCGGCTCAGCCGACCCCCTTCACTACAGGAGAACCCATGCTCAAGGGATTCAAAGACTTCATCTCTCGCGGCAACGTCGTCGAGCTCGCCGTCGGTGTCATCATCGGTGCCGCCTTCAAGAACATCGTCGACGCCCTGGTCGATGGCATCATCAACCCGCTGATCGCGGCCGTCATCGGCAAGCCCGATTTCTCGGACGCCTTCATCCTGACCCTGAACGGTACCGACGTGAAGTTCGGCCTGCTGATCACCGCCGTCATCAACTTCCTCCTCATGGCTTTCGCGATCTACTTCTGCATCGTGGTGCCCATGAACGCCCTCAACGCCCGCCGCAAGAAGGACGAAGAGGAGACCGCCGAGGAAGAGGCCTCCGACGAGGTCAAGCTCCTCACAGAGATCCGCGACGCCCTCGCCAAGGGCGACCGCGCCTGATTCTTTCCTCCTCGCGAGCCGGGGCCGATGCGTGCGCATCGGCCCCGGCTTGTTGTCTCACCGCAACACGAGAAGCGCCGCTCCAGCAAAGAAAACTCGCGCTTACGTCAGCCCCTACGCCCGCGCCTGGGAATGCGGCGGCACGTTCTCTAGGAGACGCGCGTCGTTCGCGCCGTCCCCACGGTCGGGGGCGTCGGCCATCGATCCGGGCCGCGTGTCTTCGGGGCGCACACGGTCTTCCCAGGAGGGCGGCAGCCCCTCCTCGATGAGGTGGCGGTCCACGTCAGACACGTAGCGCGCGACGCGGCGACGCTTACGCGGCGCCGCCTCATTCATCGGTGCTGCCCTCAGAATCAGAGGACTCCGCCTGGGCATCCTCGGAGGCCGAGGACTCGCCTGCCTCCCGCGCGGCCGCAGGCTTCGTGCGGCGCACGACGTTGCCGAGGACCGCGTCGGACTGGAAACCACGGCGCGTGATGCCCAGGGCCTCGCGCAGCTCTTCGGCGGTCTCCAGGTCGGTGCGCTCCACCCCGTCGGAGCGTACCCAGGCGGCCATCTCGTCGAGCTGGTCGTCGGAGTAGGCGGCCAGAGGCAGCCCCTTGGCGATCGCCGGGCGGGGCCCGCGATTCTCCTCGGAAGCGCGCTCCTTACGCTTGATGGCCAGCAGCATGCCGGTCGTGTCCTCGTCGGCCTTCTTGCGACGCTTGGATTCCTCGTCGAGGCCGTCATCCAGCATTGGCATGCGCGGGGCCACGGGTTCCTCGGAGCCGTCCTCCGATTCCTCCGAACCCGACGTGGGCTCAGCCGAGGATGCCTCTTCGACGCGTTCTTCCGCGGCCTCGTCGTCGACGACGCGCTCAGGAATGGCCACGACGGGCTCATCCTGGGTGGCATGCAGCTTCTCGAGGGCGTCGAGGACGCTATCCACGATCGCCGAGGCTTCCTTCTCGGGGTCGATGAACAGCGCCATCGACAGGGCGGTGTAGACGGCCCAACCCTGGGCTTCGAGCCAGCGGGGACGGGCGCGGTCGCGCACGCGCTGGCTGGGCTCGGCCAAATACTCCTCGTCGTCGGTGAGGACGGCGAGCAGCAGGCGTCCCGGGGAGTCCGGGTGCCCGATGGCCAGGGGGATGCGCATGCCGCCGGGGATACCAACGTTGGCGACGACCTCGAGGCCACGCGAGTACAGGTGCTCGGCGAGGTCGACGAGCAGACGGTCCGGCTCGCCGGCCAGGACCGGCCACGCGTCCATTCCTTCCCCGGCGTGCCCCTCGGCGATCTCGATGAGGTCGACGAGCATCCGCGAGCCCGCGTGCCCCAGGCGGTCGCGGTCGATCTCCTCGCTGTGAAGCGAGCAGACGAGCGTCAGGTCGCCGCGCACCGCGCGCAGGATCTCGGCCAGGGTGTCTGCGCCGCTCTCGGCGGACAGGACACCGAAGTCGTGGATGACGCGCCCGTGCGGCGTCTTCGCAAATCCCACGGACACGATGAGCGATTCGCGGGTGAGGCCCACGGCCTGCGAGGGACCGACGACCACGAAGGGTTCGGGCGTCGCCGGGTCGAAGAACGAGGCCAGGCCGGGTTCCTCGGCACGCACCGTCTCCAGGGCGTCGCGGATGCGCACGGCGTGGCGGTCGGATAGGGCGACGACGGCGAGGGAGCGTTCGGGCGATTCCACCGCGTGTTCGATGACGGCGTCGACGACGGCACGCACCTCGGCGGCTGTCGATTCGATGGCGTGCGCGCCGGGGGCGGGCATGCCCGTCGCCTCGACCCAGCGGGCGCTCACGGGCGCGTTCGAGGCCGTCCACGGCACGGGAATGCCGGCGTGCTCGTAGCCGTAGCGGGCCAGCAGCAGGGCGACCTGATCGTTGAGGCGGCGCGGTCCGGGTTCGACGTGCAGGACCGGCAGGACGCCGACGAGTTCGCGGGTCGCGCCGCCCTCCGAGGCTGCCGCCAGATCGTCGATGACGACCAGCTGGTGGCCGCGGGCGATAATCGGCGCAAGCTCGGCCAGGGGCAGGCCGTCCGCACCGTCGAGGACGACGAGGTCGACGGTGCGTCCCGTGGGCGCCAGGGTGGGAACCATCGAGGGAACCGTCATCAACACGGGTAGCAGGTGTCGCACGAGGGGGTAGGTGACCAGCAGATCCAGGTCGCTGGGTGCTTTCCCGTCGGCGAGGAGTTCGCGCAGCTCCTCGTACTGGCTCGGACGCGCCGCGAGGACGTTCGTGCGGATCCTTCGCACGCCCGTGATGGCCTGCGGGATGAGCGAGGCCACCTGTTCCTCGTCCAGTTCACGCCCCTCGCGCGCCAGGTCCTCGAGCGCGCCGGGATCGACGCCGCCGAGCGCGGGCTGCGCGGCGAGCATGGCGCGCAGCAGCGAGGCCCACCACGCGAGGTCGAGCTCGGTGTCGATCGCACTGTCCTCGACGTGGCGATCCGCGAGGTCCTGGGCCAGCTTGTCGAGGCCTCGGGCGGCGAGGCGCTCACGCATCGCCAGGCGGGCCGGGACCTCGCGCGCTGCCAAGGTGTCGCTTGCCCACCGCTCGATGAGGGTCGTCAAGCGCTGGAGGTGGGTGCCCACGAGGTCCGGTTCTTCGGCGACGAACACGGGGGCGATCGCGTCAAGGTCGTCGCGCACCGCGTCGGTGAGGGCCGATATTTCGCCGATCTTCGCGGGGAGGATCGGCCACGAGTCTTCGCCGCACACCGCGCACCATGCGTCGCGGCGCTCCTGGACGCGGATGAGGGCGCGGTGCAGGTCGGGCACGTGCACGCCGGGGCGCACGAGGTCTTGGGCCTGCTTGACGAGGCGGTTGCGTTCCGATCGGCTCATCGAAATGTCGTGGTCTTTGCGCCACTGTTTGGGGGCGGTCGCGATGACCATGTCGGCCGCGCTGCGTTCGAACACGCGGGGCTGGAACACATCGAGGACATCCGCGATGCCGTCGAACATGGCGAGCTGGCGGTCCCACTGAGCCAGGGTGCCGGCGGGCTTGATGCCGGCCTCGCCCGCGACGGAGGCGATATGGACGCGCAGTTCGGGGAGTGTCTTGGAGAGGCGGTCAACGCGCAGCAGCACGTCGGAGGCCTGCTCGTCGGAGGTGAGGACCGCGTTGCCCCACGCGGAGGATGAGCCCCCCGAGAGGGTGCCTGATGCGAGGGCTTCGCGCAGGAGCGCGCGGGCGCTCTCGCCCTGGTCCACGGCGATCGCGTACAGCGTGTCCTCGGAGAGGCGTACGCGCGTCGTGGGCGCGTTTTCGCCGCTCGTCAGGTCGGTGAGGGCGCGCAGGGCATCGGCGGCGCAGACGCCAAAGCGGCCGTAGGGCTCGTGGAGGGCAATCGCGTAGGACGAGAGGGCGGCGCGAACCTGACGCAGGCGTGCGCGCATGGCGTCGACGCTCTCCTGGTCGACGACCGGAGCGGTGTCCTCCATGGCGCTCGACACGCGGGCCGCGAGGGTGCGACGCGCATCCGAGTAGCCATCGATGTTCGCGACGATGTCGGCCAACCCAAGGTCGGATAGACGCGAATATGCGGCGATCGAGCGCGACGGCGACGTCGACACGTGCAGGACGGAACGGCCGGTCGCCGCAGCGTCAGCCAGGATCGCTGCCACGACCGAGGCGTCGTCACTGTGGGCAGGAATATCAACGAAAACACTGTGCCCCTCGGAGGCTGCCTCGACGGCGTCCTGCTGGACGGGGATGAGGTCACCGACGCCCTTTTCGGCCCACGGGTCACGGTCTGCCCGGTTCGGTTCGTGCGCCTGCGCGATCAGGTCGTTGCGAGCGTCTTGGTCTCCTGCGAGCGCACGGATCACCTGGGAGTCTTCGAGGACCATGACGTCTTCGCTGAGGCTGGCAGCGAGGGCGGTGGCGGGGTGGCAGAAGAGGCCGATGACGAGCTCATCGCGGATATCGAAGCGCGGCAGGGCGGAGCACAGCTCGCGCATGGCGTTCATCGCCTGTGAGGAGGAGAAACCGTGGGTTCCGCTGGCTGTGGCCAGCACGGTCTCGCCATCTGCGTCGACTCCGTGAGCGCGCAGTGCGTCGGCCAGTTCGGGGGCGAGGATCGCGCCTCGTCCCAGGGCGATGAGGACGTCGTCGTCGCGTCGCACGAGGCGCACCGGGCGCAGCAGGGCGGGAACGGTGATGGTGTCCATGCCACTGCCCCACGTGGCGGTGCCGATCCCCAGGTGGATGGGGCCGGTGCCATGTGCGGACGCACGCTGCTCGGAGCGGGCGATGAGTGCTCGCGCCCGATCGAGGGCGCGACCGAGGGCGATCGGCTCGCGGATGAGCAGGCTCAGTCGGACGGGATGTTCCGTGTATAGCTGGGCAAGGCCTCCGGGGTGTGCGCCGGACAGGGACAGCGTCGGCAGCGATGCGCTGTCGGCGGCAATGTCACGGTCGAGGCGCGAACGCCACGCCTCGCGCGCAGTGCCGACGAGGGTGGTCGGGTGCGTCGAGGTAGACGAGGCTAAGGTGGCCTCGGGCTCGGGGGCGGAACGTCGCGAAAAGATACTAGGAACCACGTTTTAACCCTACGGCAGCACCGCCCTCTTATGAGACGCGGCGCGCCCGGAGGAGGTCGACAACGGAAATGGTCACAACGGCGCCGACGATCAGTGCCATGCCAACGATGTCGATGCCCGTGTAGGAGGTACCCATGACGAGGGCGGAAAAGGCGGTCGCGGCGATGGGCTCGAGGCTCCCGATGAGCGACGCCTTGACGGGGCCGATGCGATCCACACCCCACAGGTAGGCGGTGAAGGCGACGGCGGTGCCGAGGACGACGGTGATGAACATGGCGAGCACGACGTCGGGCGTCCAGGTGATGTCGAATCGCCACACTCGACCGACCAGGCCGACGCACACACCCGCGATCAGCAGGCCGTATGCCACGACGACGTCCGCACCGTAGGCCGTAATAAGCCGAGCGGGGAGCAGCGTGTAGGTCGCCAGCGTGAGCGCAGCGACGGCTCCCCAGGCGAGTGCAGTGGGCGTCATGACGAGGGAGTCCATCGACCCGTGCGTGCACAGCAGGAACGTACCGGTCACGGCGAGGACGATGGCGATCACCTCGGTGGCACGCGGCAATCGCCTGTGGGTGAGACACACCCAGACGACGATGAGGATCAGGCCCAGGTACTGAAGAACGGTTCCGGTCCCCGCGTTCGACGCGCGGATCGCCCCCATGTAGGAGATTTGGCAGGCTGCCAGTCCGAGAATCGCGTAGGCCACAAGGTCACGCCAGTTATGTGGCAATGAGACTAGGCCGCGATGCTGAGGTGAGATCCCGCGCGAGCGGGCGAGAACGTAGGCGAGCGTCAGAAAGCCACCGACGAGCATACGGAAAAGCTAAAGAGAGTGAGCTCGATGCCGTGGTCGCTCATGAGGTATTCGGCAGAAACACCGGAGGCGCCCCAACACAGGGCGGCCACGACGGTCACGAGATACCCAAGAACGCTGCGCATGGTGTCCTTCAATTGTGCCCCCGAGACGATTCGAACGTCCGACACCCGCTTTAGGAGAGCGGTGCTCTATCCCCTGAGCTACGAGGGCGTGACAAGTTGTCCGCGCCCACTGTAGCAAAGTGCGCGCGGCGTTGCCCCCTCACCGGCCGCGGACGCCGGGCCAGCGGGCCGGAAACGCGCCAATAAAACGGACGAGGCCGGGTACCCACGCGGCGTCCCCGGCCTCGTGCCGATGTGGAGTTAGCGACGCTCCCACTCGGTGTGCACCGCGGTTGTCCCCTCTCCCAGGTGGGCGGAGGGAACGATCATGACCGGGCAGGTCGAGTGTCCAAGCACCGTCTGGGAGGTCGAGCCGAGGAGCACCCCCGCCAGGCCTCCGCGCCCGCGTGTGCCGACGACGACGAGGTCGACGGCGGTCGAGAACTCGATGAGCAGGGACGCCGCGGAGCCGTCGAGGGCGTGGCGTGCGACGTGCACGTCCTTGCCGTCGAGAGCAGCCGTGATGGCCGCATCCATGCCCTCGCGTACCTGCGCGAGGAGGGCGGAGTGGTCGACGCCGGTGGGCGTCCACGTCATGACGGAGGGGCCGACCGCGATCGGGACGGCGGACACGGCTGTCACGCGCGCATCCCACAGGCTCGCCTCACCAATCGCGCGCTTGAGGGCGCACGACGGCTGGTCGGTGCCGTCCACGCCGACGACGATGCGCTCGACGGGAGTGAAGTTCTTGCCCGAGGTATGGCGCGGGACGACGACAACAGGGCACTTGGAGTGCGCGGGTAGGGCCGAGGAGACGGTGCCGAGCAGGCGATCAGCGAAGCCACCGCCGCCGCGGGAACCGACGACGATCATGTCGACCTCGGCGGAGAAGTCAATGAGGACACCCGCCGGGTCTCCCGGTTCGGTCGAGCCGGACACGTGCGCGGCGCCGTGCTCGCGTGCCACGGCCTTGGCTTCCTCGACGACCTGTTCAGCCCCTGCTTTCAGGGCCTCGTCGTCGAGCACGGCGTAACCGCCGTCCAGAGCGGCGGCTGAGTAGGAGGCCAGCGCGTATGTGCACAGGCAATGAATGCGCGCTCCGGTGCGCGCGCCGCGATCAGCGGCCCAGGTGACGGCGGCAAGGCTCTCCGTCGAGCCATCGACACCGACCAGAATGACTTCGGTAGAACTCATGGTGTCCTCCTCGTGGTGGCAGTCACTTATATTGTGCCGCATTTTGACAGCCAGCGAAAGCCCAACCTGCCTCGACGCACTGATCCCCGCAGCCCATGCGGGCTGCGGGGATCACCAGCTGTCTATCGCAGGCTCAGTAGCGCACGTAGGTGGCGCCAGCGCGAACCGGCGAGATCTGGGAGAGACGACCGGGCACCGTGGCCTCGACCATCTGGCCGCCGCCGATGTAGATGGCGATGTGGCCGGGGTAGGACACGATGTCGCCGGGCTGCGGGTCAGAGACGATGGTGCCACCAGCGGCCTGGGCGGACGAGGAGTGCGGCAGGTTGATGCCGGCAGCCGCGTACGCATACTTGACCAGGCCGGAGCAGTCGAGGCCCGCGAGGGACTCGCCACCGTAGACGTAGGGGATGCCGGTCAGGCCCAGAGCGACGGACACGATGTCCGAACCCGAGGCGTTCACGGCGGCCTGACGAGCGGAGATATCGCCCGAGGTGGCGTCAGCACGCGACTCCGAACGGGAAGCAGCAGAATCGGACTGCCCGGCGGCCGCGGTGGTGGCAGCCGGGGCGGGCGCGGGGGCTTCGGCAGTGGCGGACGCGGTCGCGTCCTCCTCGGCGGTCCATGCGATGTCGGGAACCTCAACCGTGGTCACATCATCGACCGCGACGGTCGTGGTGTTCAGGTCCGCGCTCTGCGGCTCAGACTGAGGGGTCGCCGGGGCGGCGTTCGCAACGCCGGCGGCGATCGCAGTCAGCGCAACACCGGCTGCCGACGCGAAGGCGATCGGACGAGCTGCGGTGGAGGCGTTGAGGCCCTCGACCATGGTGTCGGTCAGCGGGCGACGTGCCAGGCGGTGACGCGGAGCAGGCTTAGAAGTCTTCACTCATGTTCTCCCTGTTTCCCTGCGAGGTTAGCTGTCGGGTTCGGACGGGAAGTCCGGCTCGGCTGGCGAGCTTCACCCCTAGGCTCCGAGGAGCCACGGTTGGGTTCCCCGCGTGAGACGAAATTTCCGCTCTATCCGTCGTCTCACTTCGGGTGCCGGATAGGCGGGTGGTCTGATGACCGGTATTCACTATAGCCTGACCAACCGGCCAATGTCACGTTCCGGTAACATCACCGGGGCCCATCGTTACCATTCCGTGACATTTACCCTGCGTTTACTCGGGAAAACGCCTCTACAAGCCGTCCACTATTCGAGATGCTGCGCGCATATGACAACGGCCGGGACCCCCGCGGGCCCCGGCCTCGTCAACGAAGAGCGCTCACTCACCCCGCACAAAGAGGTGAGCCGCCAACGCCATCGGCATCGTCAGGTACCCGCGCACGTTTCCGGCCTCGTCGAGGGCCGCGACGCGCACGACGTCGCCGTGCGCCGACAGCTCCACGCGAGCGCCAGGACGCAGGCCCAGCTCATCGAAGGACGCCAGCAGCTCCGCGTCCGCCTGGATCGGCTCGCCGATACGTGCCAGCGTGAGGACGCCGGCCTCGAGCGAACGAACCGCCAGTTCGGCAGAATAAGCACCCTCCAGCTGCTCACAGCCGGGCATGGGATTGCCGTAGGGATCCACGCACGTGTTACTGAGCAGCTCCTGCAGACGCGCCTCGACGGCATCGCTCATCACATGCTCCCAGCGGCACGCCTCGTCGTGAACCTGCGCCCAGTCCATGCCAATCACGTCGAGGAGGAGACGCTCAGTCAGGCGATGCTTGCGCAGCACCTCGGTCGCATGCGCGCGACCAGCCTCGGTCAGTTCGAGGCGGCGGTCCCCCATCACATGCAGGAGCCCGTCGCGCTCCATGCGCGCGACCGTCTGCGAGACCGTCGGGCCGGAGTGCCCCAGGCGGTCGACGATGCGCGCACGCAGGGGGGTGACCCCATCCTCCTCAAGTTCGAGGATGGTCTTGAGGTACATCTCAGTGGTGTCGATCAGGTCTGCCACGTCGGCCTCCTTCATCTGTCATGTAATAAACACAGAATAGGGTCACCTTCGTTTGCGCACGTGGAACGACGCGTTGATGCGGAAAAACAGGCGTGTCGACGTGTGGATGCTCACGATAATTCGATTAATGAACGTGATGGAAATACCTCGCTTCAGGGGACTAGGCTGTCGTCATGGTGGCTTTTCCCGACATCCCCCAGGCCCTCCTCCCCTCAGACGGACGCTTCGGCTGCGGCCCTTCCAAGGTGCGCAGCGCACAGATCGAGGCACTCTCCTCCCCGCTCCTGATGGGCACTTCGCACCGCGCGATGCCCGTGCGAGACGTCGTCGCCTCGCTCAAGGACGGCCTGCGCGCGCTCCTCGCGGTCCCCGAGGACTACGAGGTGGTCCTGGGTAACGGCGGCGCCTCCGCGTTCTGGGACGCAGCCTGCGCCTGCCTCATCTCCTCGCACGCAGCCTTCGGCTCCTGGGGCGCATTCGGCGCGAAGTTCGCCACCGAAGCCACCCGCGCGCCGCACCTGAGCGATCCGCTCATCGACGAGGCCGCCTTTGGTTCGCTCGCTACCGTGACCCCGCGCGATGACGTCGACACCTACGCCTACCCCCACAACGAAACCTCCACCGGCGTCGTCTCCCCCGTCTACCGCGTCGAGGACCCCGGGGCACTCACCCTCGTGGATGGCACGTCGATCGCCGGCGCCGCGCCCGTTGACCTCACGCAGGTTGATGCCTACTACTTTTCTCTTCAGAAGGCTCTCGGCTCTGACGGCGGCCTGTGGGTCGCCATCCTCTCCCCCGCCGCCATCGAGCGAGCACATCGCCTCGAGGAGGGCTCGGACGGGCGCTGGGTCCCCCAGTTCCTATCGCTCACCGCGGCTGTTCAGAACTCGCGCAAGGACCAGACGCTCAACACCCCCGCACTCGCGACGATCATCATGGCGGATGCCCAGGTGCGCTGGCTCCTCGGCCGCGGCGGCATGAGCGCCGTGAGCGCCCACTGCGCCCAGGCCTCGTCCCTCATCTACGACTGGGCCGAGGCGAACCTGGCCGCACACCCCTTCGTCGACAACCCGGCGTGGCGCTCCCCCGTGACCGCCACGATCGAGATCGACGAGGCCGTGAGCGCGGTCGAGCTGGCCGCCCACCTGCGCGCGCGAGGGATCGTCGACATCGGCGCCTACCGCGGCGTGGGCGCCAACCAGCTGCGCATCGGCACGTGGCCGAGCGTCGACATCGAGGACGTGGAGGCGCTCCTCGCCTGCATTGACTACTGTCTGGAGCGCGTACTCTAAGGCAGCGCGCGGCCGACGCCCCTTAGGCCGGGTCGATCGAACGGCTGGGCGCGTCCACCGAGGAATCAGCCTCGATGCCCACCCACGGGAAGGACGGGCGGCGCACGACGCGTCCCTTCCAGTGGATCATCGCCCATACGCCGCACACCAGTGCGATGCCCAGCGATGCGATGCCGCCGACCAGGATCGACCAGCGCGCCCCAAACATCGTCCCCACCCAGCCGACGAGCGGCGAGCCGATCGGCGTCGCACCCAGGAAAACGAGCGAATAAAGGGCCATGACGCGGCCACGCTTATCGGAGTCGGTGCGCGTCTGTACGAGGGCGTTCGCACTCGTATTCATCGTCAGCATGCCAAAGCCCGTGGGAATCGACAGGAGGGCAAACCACCAGTACGAGGGCGACAGGCCCAGCAGGATCTCGGCGGTCCCGTAGAAGGCGGCACCCATGAGAATCGTGCGCAGGCGAGGAGCGCGGCGCGCAGCTCCCGTGGATCCGAGAATCGAGCCGAAGGCCATGAAGGTCGAGAGAATGCCGAAGGAGCCCGCCGCCTTGCCGAACACCGTGGTGGCCATGAGAGCGCTCGTCATCTGGAAGTTCATGCCAAGCGCGCTCACAACGAAGATCAGCGCGAGAATAATGCGGATATCGGTGCGACTGTGCACGTAGATCACGGACTCACGCAGCTGGCCGCGGGCGCGCGGCACGAGCGTGCGCGGATACAGGCGGTCGCCTCGCATGAGGGCCAGCGCGATGACGGGGGCGGCAAACATTCCGGCGTCGATCAGGAAGACGGGGCCCACCCCCCACCAGTCGATGAAGAAACCCGCCGAGGCCGGACCAATGAGGCGCGCAGTATGGAAGGCGGTCGCATTGAGGGCGACAGCGTTCGCCATCTTGTCCTGAGGCACGAGCTCGCCGACAAACGCCTGGCGCGCCGGGGTATCGATCGCGGAGATCGTCCCCGAAATGAAGGCCAGGATGTACTGGTGCCAGAGCTCGCCCGTCCCCGTCAGAACCACGATGCCGATGATGAGGGAGACGAGGCCGACCCCCGTCTGCGTGCACTGCAGGAGACGACGCCCGGGGATGCGATCCGCGAGGACTCCCGCCCACGCCGAAAACAGGATGATCGGCAGGAACTGCAGAGCGGTGACCACGCCAACCTGCGAGCCGTCGTGATCGGTCAGGACCGTCAGCACGTACCAGTCCTGGGCGACGCGCTGAAGCCACGCGCCGGTCGACGCAATCAGGGAGGCAACAAACCAATACCGGTAGTTCACGTAGCGCATGGACGCGAATGTTGCTGACACGCCAATCCTCCCTCTCTCACTGCTGCTGCGCACACCGAACGAGGCCGGGGCGCCCGGCGGCGCTCATCCTTCCTCGGCGTATTTTCCCAGGATACGACCGCCCCGCCGGAGCAAGGCTCCGGCGGGGCGGGAAGGAGACAAAGGGTGACGAATCAGCCGACGCCGAGGAGGCGCTGGATCGGACCCATCAGGAAGTAGATGATGAACAGGCCAGCGACCAGCCACATGAGCGGGTGGACCTTGCGGGCCTGGCCCTTGACGAGCTGGATCACCGCGTAGGTCACAAAGCCCACGCCAATGCCGACGGACACGGAGTAACCGAAGGGCATGAAGGCGATGGTCATGAAGGCGGGAATCGCAACCTCCTTCGAAGCCCAATCGATGTCGGTCACCTGGGTCATCATGAGGAAGCCGACGAACACGAGGGCCGTGGAAGCAGCCTCGGTCGGGACCAGCTCGACGAGGGGAGCGAGGAAGGTCGACAGCAGGAACAGGATGCCGGTGACCACAGAGGCCAGGCCGGTGCGAGCACCCTCAGCAACGCCCGAGGCGGACTCGACGTAGGAGGTGTTCGAGGAGACGCCGCCGACGCCACCGGCCACGGCAGCCAGGGAGTCGATGATCAGGATCTGGCGGGTCTTGGGCGGGTTGCCGTCCTTGTCCAGCAGGTTGCCCTCGGCGCCGACGGCCACCATGGTGCCCATCGTGTCGAAGAAGTCAGCCAGCATGAGGGAGAAGACCAGCAGGATGGCGGAGACAATGCCGAGCTTGCCGAAGCCACCGAAGAGGTCCACCTTGCCGAGCGTGTCGAAGACGGGAACGGCAATCGGGGAACCCTTAAGCTCCGGAACAGTCTGGCCCCAACCGGTGGGGTTCGTGTCGGAAATGCGCTCGAGGTGAGTGAACGCCTGGACGATGACCGCCAGGACCGTCGAGGCGACGATCGAGATCAGCACCGCGCCCTTCACGCCGCGCACGTACAGGATGAGCATGAGGAACAGGCCGAACACGAAGATGAGGGCAGGCCAGCCGTCGAGCGATCCCGAAATGCCGAACTGAACGGGAGTTGCGCCCGCGCGCACGATACCCGCATTCACGAGGCCGATGAGGGCCACGAACAGACCCAGGCCAACGGTGATGGCGGTCTTGAGCGCCGCGGGAACCGCGCGGAAAACAGCCTCACGGAAGCCGGTGAGAACCAGCAGGAAGATGAGGATACCTTCCCAGGCGATGATACCCATGGCCTCGCCGTAGCTGAGGCCGGCGCCAAGGACCAGGGTGAAGGCGACGACCGCGTTGAGGCCGAGGCCGGCGGCGAGCGCCAGGGGGTAGTTCGCGACGACACCCATGAGGATCGTCATAATGCCCGCGACGAGCGCGGTGCCAGCAGCGATGCCCTGGGTCGTAATAGAGCCATCCTTGGGAACTGCGTTGCCCAGGATCGCAGGGTTGACGACCAGGATGTACGCCATCGCGAAGAAGGTAACAAATCCACCGCGGATTTCGTGACTAATCGTCGAGCCGCGCTTGGAAATCTGGAAGAACGAATCAAGTGACTGTGCGAAGCCGCCGTGGGATGGGGCGGTTTTTTCTTGTGTGCTCACTGAACAATCGTGCCTGTTCGGGGGCGAGTACGCAAACAAAATCGCCGTATGCCCACTTGTTGAGAAAGCACCCGAGACCTGGTCTCGGGTGCTTTCCTTCAGCTCATCATGAGTGCGGGCGTCAGTCGGCCTATTCGGGAGCCTGCGCAGTCTCAGCCTTCTCGGCCTCGCCCGTCGTGGCCTCGTCCGCCTTCGACTCCTCCGATGCCCGCGGCATCGGCTCCGCATCGAGCGCCCCCTCGTTGATGCGCGACGGGCGCACCGGCCATGCCGTACCGTTCTTGGGAACGTCGGTCTCCGAATGCGAACCACACGTGTGATCCAGGGACACGACGGCCCCGTCGTCGGTGGCCCACTCGTTCGCGCACACACCGAACATGGTGCGCATGTCGCCGCTCATCTTCATGAGGAAGCCGCACGAGGAGCAGGTGTTACGCGGGCGACGCCCCGACTTCGGCCCGCGCTCGGAATCGTACCAGCGCTTAGCCGCCTGATCGCGCCCCTCCTGCGACAGGACGCGGGCTCGCCCCAGCCCAAGCTCGCGCACGATCGGCAGATCCGGGTCATCGCTCGTGTCCTCGAAGCCCTGCTCGAGGCGCTCATCGTCCGCCTTGTAAGGCAGGACGTCGTCGCGCGAAATGTCCGAGGGACGCAGGCGATCCTCCCACGGCACCCACTCGGGGGCGAGAAGCGCACCCTCGCGAGGAGTCATATCGACCTCGCACACGGTGGCGACGCGCCCGCGCGGCACGCGCGCAACCGTGACGGCCCAGCACCAGCCCACGTACCCCGCGTCAGTCGACGCGAAATAGTGAGTCCCCAGGCGCTCCGACACCATCTCGAAGCCGACATGATCGCCGACAGGACGCGGGTGGGCCACGGCCTCGGCGCCAGCGCGCGCGACGTCGACGGCGCCCTCGAGGACGGCGTCCTTCTTCACTGCCCGCACACGGGCCACAGTTTTAGGCATCAAATTCCTCTGCGACGGCGCGCAGCACCTTCGCGATCTTGGTCGCGTTGTCCGGGTACGATCCGCGACGCAGGGCGGCACTCGACGAGTCGAGGAGCTTGATCAGGTCCTCGACGACGGGCACCATCGCCTGCGGCTTGCGGCGCTTGGCTCGGGCAACGGAAGCTGTCTCCTTCAGGAAGCGCACGCTCAGGGCCTGCGGTCCCTTGCGTCCGTCGGCGACCGAATACTCCACGCGAGCACCCACTCGGGGGTTGGGGTGGTCGGCCGGCAGCGCGGACGAGTGGAGGAAGACATCCGCCCCGTCGTCTCCTGCGATGAAACCGAAACCGCGATCCGCGTCGAAGAACCTCACTTTACCGGTGGGCATAGTCCCCTCCTTCTCTCAATAGTCTGTGAGCCCAATGGGCTCCCCCTATCATAGGGCGCTCTCCCCGTGCGTGTGGGAGACGTGGCCGACGCCTGTAGCGAACAGCACCTCTCATCCCAGGAAGAGCCGACTTTCACGTAGACTGACCCCACGGCAACAATCACGCGACACTGGTTTCGTCACATGCTCGACAGTACCGTGTGGCGTGATGTATGTTTCTCTGTTCGCCACTTCGCAGGAGGACCCAGTGTCACGAATCCGCCGCTTCAGCCTCGTCGCTGTGCTGACCACGCTACTGCTTGCACTCGGACTCCCGTCCTTCGCTGCCGCCCCCCTGAGCGTCAACGGAAGCGTGACAGACCCAGACGGATGGCTGTCTCACTCTGACCGTTCGTCGGTCGAGTCAGCCACGAGCAAGGCTGCGTCCCACGGCATGAACGTCTCCGTCGTCTTTGTCGCAAACTTGTCGGGCATGGATGCGCAGACGTGGTGCCAGCAGACCGTCCAGCGTTCATCGTTGAACGCTGGAACCATCGTCTACGTCATCGCCTACTCTGAGCGACACGACGCCGCATGCGTCTACAACGGGATCTCCCCGTCCGTGCTCCAAAGCGCGGTCAGGGCCTCGGAGGCTCAGCTGTCGTCGAAGCCGCTGACGTCCTCCGATGGCGCCAGGGGCGTCAACGCCTTCGTCGACACTCTCGTCAACGCAAACTCCCAGAGCCCATCCCGCTCAGGTTCGCCGAGCAATTCCAGGGCCTCCGAGTCCAGTTCCAGCGACGGCGTGGGCGCGATCCTCGCCATCTTCCTGTTCCTCATCGTCCCGGTCGCCGGCTTGTGTGTCATCGGCTTCGCCGTGTCACGCTCGTCGAAGCGCAACAGGGTCGTCGCGCAGCAGGCGACGCAGGTCGACGCACAAGCCGCAGCACGGGCGGTCCAGGAAGCGAACCGCCAACTCCTGGCTGCCGATGAACAGATCCGCACGGCATCAGACGAATTGGACTTCGCTCGTGCCCAGTTCGGCCTCGGCGCCACCGATAGTTTCGCCCAGGCGATCGACATCGGTAAGGCGGCTGTCTCCCGCGGTTTCAGCGCACAATCCCAGATGAACTCGACGCCCGTACCCGCCGAGCAACTGCGACTGGCCACCGCCATCATGGCCGACCTGGGGACCAACATGAACCCGCTCAGCGCTATCCAGGCATCGTTTGCAACCAAACGCGCCGAACAGGCGTCCCTCCCCGAGCGCATCAGCGAAGCACGCGAACGCCTCGCCGAAGAGCTCTCGGACCTCGAACGTGCGAAGGCCGAGCTTGCCTCCATCGCATCCCTGTACCCGACACAGATGCTCGCGTCCCTCCAGGACAACCCGGAGCAGGCCTCGGCGCTGCTTACCTCGGCTCGCAGCGCACTCGACGCCGCCGACGCAGCGGTATCCACCGACCGCGCACGGGCCTCAAGTGCCCTCGACACCGCCCTGCGCGCCCTGACGATGGCAAAACACCAGACGGACGCGATTTTCTCCGCCAAGTCCGATCTGGACGCCATCCGTGATCGCCTCGTCGCCGCGATCAGCTCCATTTCTTCGGACATCACAGACGTCGACAACCTGGACACGGATCCGACCGTCTTCGATCCGATGGTGGCCGACGCTCGGGCCGCGATCAAAGAGGCGCAGGCCGCGCTGGCAAACAACGGTGATCCGCTCGCTGCTCTCGAGCATCTGCGCATGGCCGAGGCGACACTCGACGCTGCGCTCGAGCCACTGCGCACGAAGGAGGAGGCCTACCAGAAGGCGTACGCCGCCGCGGAGGCGCAAATCTCCCTGGCGGACTCGGCCGTGGCCCAGGCACAGCGCTACGTGCAGGGGCGACGAGGTGCCATCGACCTGAATGTCCGTTCCACGCTCAACGACGCGGAGACTGCCCTCAGTACCGCACGCGACGTGCTCGACGAGGACCCCGACGCTGCGATGTCCCATGCAACAAACGCGCGCGCCCTCGCCGATAACGTCATGGCGACGCCGATCCAGAACGTCGGCGGCACGTGGGGACAGCCCACGGGCAACAACGGATCCTTCACGGGATCCTCGCTGGGCGACTTCCTCCTGTGGTCGACGCTGTTCTCAAACGCCGGGTCTCACCACCACCATCACCATCACCACTACGACGACGATGACTTCGATCCCTTCCGCAGCGGATCGCGATCCTCCGGCTCCGGCTGGTCCTTCGCCTCGGGCGGTGGTTCCGACTGGGGCTCGGGCGGCTCCGATTGGGGCAGCGGGAGCTCCGACTCCGGATGGTCGTCGGCCTCCGGCAGTTTCTGACCGCGTGACCCGCAGCGAGCGTTCATCAGCTTGCCGACGAACAGGAGGCAAACGTGTCACTGATCCGGCGCCTCGGCCTCGCAGCCATCGTGACGGCGGCGATGTTAGCCTGCGGCGCGCCCGCATTCGCAACTGAGCCTCTCACCACGAACGGTCACGTCACCGATCCCGACTCTTTCCTGAGCGACGAGCAACGCGCAACGATCGAGTCTCCCGCGCAGGCGTTCTACACCACGTACAACACGATCATCGACGTCGTCGTGGTCCCCAATTTCTCCGACCAGAAACCGTCCGAATGGTGCGAGGCCGCCCTCAAGCAATCACGCACAGGCGAAAAAGGCATCCTCTACGTTGTCTCCTACGAGGATGGCACGGACGCCTTTTGCACAGACGCGAAAATGGCTCGGGAGATGTCAGACTCGACCACCAGGATGACGATGGACAGCGCGCTCAGTGCCGCCCATCGCAAGTACCAAACAACGCCATTGCCCCCCGAAGAGGCAGCGGCAGGCGCTGAGGCCTTCATTCGCGACCTGCGCAGCTCGTACGACTTCAGCGCGGACCTCGCTGCCAGCTACCGCAAGAGCCAGCAAGAGGAGAAAGAAGCGCATGAAAAAAGAGCGAAGGAAGATCGACAAAGGAATCGTGGCGCCACCATCCTCATAGTCGTGGTCATCGTGATCGCCGTCGTCTCCAACGTGTGGGCCAAGGCGCGAGAAGATCGCAACGACGACGAACCAGCCACGCCCACCACCCGACCCGAGGTACGCACCCCTCGCGTCGACCCTGTCAGGCGCGACTCCCTGAGGGCCGCTGCGGAGGCCAGGCGGCGCCTATCGGAGGCCGAGGAGCAGGTGCGCGGCGCGGAAGAGGACTGGAACTACGCTCGCGCCCAGTTCGGTAGCGCTGCGACCGAACAGTACGGGCGTCGCCTCGAGGCGGCAAAGGATGCGATTGCACGCGGCCTCGACACCTACGAACAGATAGAGCTCACCCCAGACGCTCACACCAAGCGACGCCTCGCCTCGACAATCACGGCGGATCTCGACAAGAACCTTCCGCCGGTCCAGGACAATCCGGAGCGCGCGGCAGCGTTGCTCGAATCCGCTCGTGCGGCCTTGGAGACGGCCGGTGCGCATCTCGACACCGATCCCACCCGCACTGCCTCGGCGCTGGATACCCCCCAGCGCGCCCTGTCCATGGCAAACGCGCCGACGGATGCCATCTTTTCCGCAAAGACCGACCTCGACACATCCCGCGAGAAGCTCGCCGCTTCCATCGGATCCGTGTCTCAGTCCCTCTCGGATGCGAAGAACCTCGATTCCGCCGCCGCTTCCTTCGCTCCTCTTCTGGACGAGGCGGAGGTGGCCATCTCCCGGGGCCAGCGTGGGCTGGTCAGCGACGAGGATCCCCTGCAGGCAAGCGCAGCGGCCTCGCGCGCCACGACACTCGCCGAGCGCGCGATTGCGGCACCAGGACGACGCTAGAGGAGGCGTTCGACGAGCCAATGCTTACCCCCGTCCGTGTAGGCGCAACTGTCACCCGTACCTGATCGTCGTATACACTCATCACAGATCAACATAATGTGACAGACCCTACAAGATTATGTGGACATAATGATCCGCAATCATGTATTTTTATCTGTTCGCCACTCACCAAGGAGGATCGCGTGCCACAGATTCGAGGCCCTCGAGCACGCACGCGCCATGACGCACGCATCGAAACGACGACGCCCTCCCCGACACGTACCGGTCCACCATCCGGTTCGGACTCACAGTAGTTCACCCACCAAGACCAGCGAGGCTCTCTCCTCGCGCACAACCCGCGCACATGCGCACCACCCCACAAAGGAGAACATCATGGCCGAAAAGCAGACGATCCTGGGCCGCATCGCTCAGCTCGCCAAGGCGAACATCAACGCGCTCCTCGACAAGGCTGAGGACCCGCAGAAGATGATCGACCAGCTCATCCGCGACTACACGAACTCGATCATCGAGGCCGAGAACGCGATCGCTCAGACCCTGGGCAACCTGCGCATGGCCGAGCGTGACTACGAGGAAGACGTCAAGGCAGCTGCCGACTGGGGTCAGAAGGCCGCCGCTGCCTCCGCGAAGGCTGACTCGCTGCGCGCCGCCGGAGACGAGGCAGGAGCCGATAAGTGGGACAACCTGGCCAAGGTCGCTCTCGGTAAGCAGATCCAGTTCGAGAACGAGGTCAAGACCGAGGAGCCTGCTCTCGCTTCTCAGCGCGATGTTGCCGAGCGCCTCAAGACCGGTCTCGCTCAGATGAAGGATAAGCTCTCCGAGCTCAAGACCCGCCGTGACCAGCTGATCGCCCGCGAGAAGACCGCGAAGGCACAGGCACAGGTGACCGACGCCCTCAACTCCATCAACATCCTGGATCCCACGAGCGAACTCGGTCGCTTCGAGGATCGCGTGCGCCAGCAGGAGGCTCTCGCCCAGGGCAAGATGGAACTGGCCGCATCCTCGCTGGATGCCCAGTTCGCTGAACTGCAGACCGACTCCTCGCAGGTGGAGATCGAGGCTCGCCTGGCTGCCCTCAAGGGTCAGAACACGCAGGCGTGAGCCGCGCAGCACCGCGGTTCGCCCACGCATAGATAAGCCGGGCGGCCCCTCGCGGGGCCGCCCGGCTCGTTGTATGTCTCTGGGCAGCGCTTCGAGTGCCTCTCAGGCTTACAGGAACGCCATCGGGTCGAAGTCGTCGATGTCAATGATGTGGAGCCTGGGCAGGCGCACCTGGAAGGCGTGCACATCGTATTCGAGGTCGATGATTTCCAGGCCTCGTTCCTCCAGCTCGTGGAGCTGGGAGGAAAGGAATTCCTTGAAGCACATGACCGCGACACGGCGACCCTGGTCGAGGAGGGTCTCGATTTGGGGCAGGAAGTCGGCGTCGTGGCTGGCCAGGATGACATCGCCGGTGCCGAGCTGCGCGATCGCGTCCATGGTGCGCTGGAGGCCGACGTCGACGACCTTCATCTCGGCGGGGCCCGACAGGGGAATCACGGAGTAGTCCATGGCCGTGAGCGCTTGGACGAAGCCCATCGGCAGGAAGCCGGACGAACCGTTGAGGAAGAACAGGCCCTTGGCCTTCTGACCCCAGCGGCCGTGCGCGCTCTCGAGGACACGATCCCAGCGGGGGCGCTCCTCGGGATTCGGGCGACGATCAAGGACAGAAAGGCCCAGCGTCGCGTCAATATTCTCGCCATCTACGACGAGGTATGTCGTTTGATTATTAGGATTTTCCATGAAATTAGAGTAACCGACGATTGTCTGGACCGATGCGGCCTTGGGTCCTAGACATTCCTCCCCTTCTCGACAAAGCCCGTTATGCGCCCCTCACTCCATCGATAAAGAAGGGGGATTCGATAGATTCGCGAGCGAAGCACTGCGCGTCCTGTCCGCTGCCGAGGGCCGGCGGCCCATCAAGGACGAGAGTGGCGAGGCCGTGAATGTATGCCCACAGGGTCACTTCCGCGTGGGGGTCGTCGGTCCCGTAGGCGATGTGCGCCAACGAACGTAGCTGGGAGCGCGCAGCCAGGCTGGCCTGCCTCAGCCCCGGGTGCGCGTCGGCGTCGTACATGTCTGATCGGAACATGACCCGGAAGACGCCGGGATTTGCCAGCGCGCACGACAGGTAGGCATGGCCGGCGGCTCGCGTCACGTCCTGCGGCGACGCTCCATCACGACGCTCTCTGGCTTCACGCAGTGCCCGTTCGAGGGAGCGGTAGCCCTCCTCGACAAGCGCCACGAGGATCCCTTCGCGCCCCTGGAAGTGGTGGTAGGGAGCTTGGTGCGTGCAGCCCGCACGACGAGCTACTTCGCGCATGGAGAGCGAAGAGGGCCCACCCTCATTAAGGAGGTCGCGGCTGATCGCGAGGATCGCCTCGCGCAGCCCCTCGGATGTCGTAGAGCGCGTCATGAACTCAGTGTAGCCGAGACAGCAGCCAGACTTGACAGTGTCTAGCCGGCATGCTGTCATAAGTAGACACTGTCTAGTTTTGGGAGTGTCCATGTATGACGTGATCGTTATCGGCTCGGGCATCGGCTCGCTCACAACGGCCGGCCTCCTTGCCGGAGTCGCGGCAGCGCGCGTGCTTGTCCTCGAAAAACACTGCACCCCAGGCGGCCTCACCCACTCATTCCGTCGGATGGGCGCTTCCTGGGATGTCGGGCTGCACTACGTCGGCGACATGCACCCCAGGTCCCGCCACTTGCATCCCCCGCCATTCACCTCGCACTCCGCCTGCGGGCAGGATGTGCCCTGGAACGCACAGAGCACTACATGGAGCGACGATTCCACGACCCGGCCCTGCGCGCCCTCCTCACCACGCATTGGGGCGACTACGGGGTCGAGCCAACGCGCAGCGCGTTCGTCGCCCACGCGATGATCGTCTGCCACTACATGGACGGCGCGTGGTTTCCGCGCGGGGGAAGCGGGCAGATCGCGCGCATGATCGAGGAACGGATCCGCGCATCCGGAGGCGAGATCCGCCTGTGCCAGGACGTCGACGAAATCCTCGTCGAGGACAGCCGAGCGATCGGCGTGCGCGTCACCGATCGCAGCGGCCCCACTCCCGTCTCCTACGAGGAGCGTGCTCCCATCGTGCTCTCCGGCGTCGGCGCACGCGAAACGTACACCCGGCTACTACCAACGACCGGTCCGGTCGGCGCGCTCACTGCGCGTGTCCGCGACAGGATCGCCCGCATCGGGCACGGAGGCTCCGCGGTGACCGTCTACCTCACGCTCGACCACTCCCCCGCCGGTGTGGACGGCTCAAACGTCTGGGGCAATAAGGGCCGGGGACCCGACGACCTGGCGCAGATGACCGAGGACCTGTGCCAGGGACGCCCTCAATCAGCCTTCATCTCGTTCCCGGGAATCAAAGCCGGAGACCGCCACGCGACGGCGGAAATCGTCTCCTTCGCCGGGCCGGACGCTTTCGACCGATGGTCAGGAACGAGGCCGGGGATGCGCGGGGCGGACGACGAACACCTAACGTCTGCGATGGCACGCGGGCTCATCGACCTCGCAGACACGGCCATACCCGGATTGAAGGACACCGTGCGCTCCGTTGAGGTTGGCGCCCCTCTCACGATTGAACACTTCACATCACATGAGAGCGGATGCTTCTACGGTCTACCTCTCACGCCCGAGCGTTTCACAGCGGAGCTGGCCTCCCCCTTGACCCCCATCGACGGCCTCTACCTGACCGAGCAGGACGCCGGAATGCCCGGCATCGTAGGCGCCGCCCTGGCTGGCATGTCCACGGCCTGCAAGGTGCTCGGCCCCGCGTGATATCCCCGCATCATGCGCTCACTGCGCGGACAGGCCCGGCCCCAGGGGCGCGCCGCACTCTCCCACGACACCGCAACTGAACGCGCCGCCGGTGCGAGGTGCTATCGGGCAACGGCACAGAGCGCCCGCTGGATCACCCCCACAGTTCGCGAGATCACGCTCGCACTCCCCGAGTGCGCGGCGTGGGAGGCAGGCCAGTACGCGCTCGTTCGGGTCGCTCCATTCGAATGGCGACCGTACTCCCTCGTATCAGCCTCCGGGCCACCTACTACGTGTGCGGCGCCGCCCGCATAGTCCGCGACGTCTGCCGCGCCATCCGGGACAGGGGCGGACACGCCTCCTACGAGTCTTTCTAACGCACCGCGCCCGCGCGCGGCGAGGCCGGGACCGCTTCACGCAGCCCCGGCCTCGTCGTTTTCTATGGAATGACTGTCACTTCACGTCGTCGTCGACCCAGTCGAGCGTACGGGTGACGGCCTTCTTCCACAGGCGGTAGGTGCGGTCGCGCTCGGCCGGCTCCATGGACGGCGTCCAGCGCTTGCCCTCCTGCCAGTTGGCCACGACATCGTCGGTGCCCGACCAGTAGCCCACGGCCATACCAGCGGCGTAGGCGGCACCCAGAGCGGTCGTCTCGATGACCTTCGGGCGAACGACGTCGACGCCGCACAGGTCGGCCTGGAACTGCATGACCAGGTCGTCGTGCGTCATGCCGCCGTCAACCTTGAGCTCCTTGAGCGGCACGCCGGCGTCGGCGTTCATCGCGTCGAGGACCTCGGCGCTCTGGAACGCGGTCGACTCCTCGACGGCGCGGGCGATGTGGCCCTTGTTGACGTAACGGGTCAGGCCCACGATCGCACCGCGAGCGTCCGAACGCCAGTAGGGGGCGAACAGGCCCGAGAACGCGGGAACGAAGTAGACACCGCCGTTGTCCTCGACCGTGCTGGCTAGCTCGCCAATGTCCGAAGACTTGACGATCATGCCGAGGTTGTCACGCAGCCACTGGACCAGCGAGCCGGCGACGGCGATCGAGCCTTCGAGGGCGTACACGGCCGGCTGCTCGCCGATCTTGTAGGCCACCGTGGTGAGCAGGCCATTGTTGGAGAAGACGGGCTCCGTGCCGGTGTTCATGAGCATGAAACAGCCGGTGCCGTAGGTGTTCTTCGCCATGCCCTTCTCGAAGCAGGCCTGGCCGAAGGTCGCGGCCTGCTGGTCGCCGAGAATGCCCGCGATCGGGGTGTCGACCAGCAGGCCATTCTTACGACCGTAGCCGTAGACCTCGGAGGAGGACTTAATCTCGGGGAGCATCGACATCGGAATACCGAAGATCTCACAGACGTCCTCACGCCAGGACAGCGTGCGGATATCCATGAGCATGGTGCGCGAGGCGTTGGTGACGTCGGTGCAGTGCACGCCGCCGTTGACGCCGCCCGTCAGGTTCCACAGGACCCAGGAGTCGGTGTTGCCGAAGTAGAGGTCGCCGGCCTCGGCGCGCTCGCGAGCGCCCTCGACGTTGTCCAGGATCCACTTGATCTTCGAGCCGGAGAAGTAGGGGGACAGACCCAGGCCGCAGATCTGACGGAAACGATCCGGACCCTCGTCACCCTCAAGCTCCTTGACGATGTCAGAGGTACGCATGTCCTGCCAGACGATCGCGTTGTACACGGGCTCGCCGGTGTTCTTATCCCACACGACGGTGGTCTCGCGCTGGTTAGTAATGCCCACGGCCGCCAGCTGGTGACGGTTGATCTCCGCCTTCTGCAGAGCCTCCGCGACGACGGTACGAGTGGTGTCCCAGATCTCGACGGGGTTGTGCTCGACCCAGCCCGGGTTCGGGAAGATCTGCGTGAATTCCTTCTGGCCGAGGGAAACAATTTCACCAGCGTGGTTGAAGATAATCGCGCGGGTCGAAGTGGTGCCCTGGTCAATGGCGAGAACGAACTTTTCGGTGGTCATGAGTGTCCTTTCGGAGGCGTTGTCACGTCGTTGTGTATGCCGCGCCTAGCCACCTGCGCGGCTGTTGGGACTTCCTAGTCCCAGAAAATGTCACCCCGGCGGTGGGGTTCCACGCGGGCGAGGCCGCAGCGGCCTCGCCCGCGCACTCACTCTCAGGCGAGAATGAGGTAGTAGAGAACGGTACCGACAACGGCACCGATGATCGGGCCGACAACCGGGACCCAGGAGTAGCCCCAGTCGGAGCCGCCCTTGCCCTTGATGGGCAGGATCGCGTGGGCAACACGGGGGCCGAGGTCACGGGCCGGGTTGATGGCGTAACCGGTGGGGCCACCGAGCGAGTTACCGATGACGACGATGATGAGGGCGACGCCGAGCGGGCCGATCTTGCTGTCGGTGTAGCCGGAGACGAAGATCCACAGGATCAGGACGGCGGTGCCGATGGCCTCAGTGAGGCAGTTCCAACCGTAGGAGCGGATCTCGGGGCCGGTGGAGAAGACGCCGAGCTTGAGGGCGGGGTCGAGGTCCTCGTCGAAGTGCTTCTTGAAGGTCAGCCAGCACAGGACCGCACCGAGGAAGGCGCCGAGGAACTGAGCGACGATGTAGACGGTAACGTTCAGACCGGTGACGGGGATCGCGCCCGCCAGGGTGACCTCGGGATCAAACATGTGGGCGACGACCTTGGCGATCGTCACGGCCGGGTTCAGGTGGCCGCCGGAGCGGTAGGCGACGTAGACGCCGGCGAAGACCGCCAGGCCCCATCCCCAGTTGATGAGCAGCCAGCCGCCACCCTTGCCCTTGGACTTGGGCAGCAGGTTCGTGGCAACGACGCCGCCACCGAGGAGCAGGAGGACGGCAGTGCCGAGGAACTCAGACCAGAAAATCTGGCCCGTGGTCGGGACAGCCGCATCGGCGGCTGCCGGGAGCAGTGTTGTGAGCATGTTTTCCTATCTTTCTCCGACGCGTCTTCGCGCCGGGTCACCGGTGTTCTTTCACCGCCAACTGTGTACCGTCGAACAATATCCGCTCGGATATGGTTCGCGGGTCACGTCACAGTATGGCACTTGATGCACGTTAGCCCAAACTGAGTGCACATCCGTGCAGGCCTACAGGTGTGACCCTGGTCATCTGCCACGCAGCGTTCCAGATTGGCCGACACTCTTTCTGATCTCGAAAGTCACACATCTGCACGCTTGTGCATGGCACACTAGAAAACGTGACAATACGTGACGAACAGGCGCACGAGGCCGCCTCGATGTACTACCTCCAGGGCCAGACGATGGAAACAATCGCCCGCCACCTGCAGATATCGCGATCCTCGGTCTCGCGACTCCTCGCCCACGCGCGAGAAGTCGGCCTCGTACGCATTTCCGTGTCCGCATCCCCCGGCCTGAAAGGCACCCTCGCCGGTCAGATCGCCGACCTGTTCGGAGTCCAGGTCTCGGTCGTCCCCGTTCACGACGTGCACACCGAGGTCAACCGCCTGCATAACGTTGCACTGGTCGCCGCCGAACACCTTGTGGACATGCTCTTCCCCGGCGCCACCCTCGGCATCGCCTGGGGAAACACGACCGCCGAGGTCACGCGCGCGATGCCCCACGTGTCCTTCCCGGGCTCCACCGTCGTCCAGCTCAACGGCGCGGCAACGGCCACCGAGTCGGGCATGCCCTACGCCGAGGCCATCATCGCCCGAGCCGCCAAGGCCATCGGCGGGCGCATCGTCAGCTTCCCCGTCCCCGCCTTCTTCGACTACGCGGACACAAAGGAAGCGCTCTGGCGCGAGCGCTCCGTCCAGTCCGTCCTCAACACGATCGACAGCGCCAACGTCGCCCTGTTCGGCGTGGGATCAATGTCCGCGCGCCTGCCCTCCCACGTCTACTCGGGCGGCTTCCTTGACCCCAACGAGATCGCCGCAGCACAAAACGACGGCGTCGTCGGCGACGTGTGCACCGTCCTCATCCGCGAGGACGGCTCCACGAACATGCACCTCAACGACCGCGCGTCCGGCCCGTGCCCGTCCACGCTCAAGAAGATCCCGCGCCGCCTGTGCGTCGTCTCCGGCGCCTCCAAAGCACTCCCGCTGCTGGGAGCCCTGCGCGCGGGGGTCGCCACCGACCTCGTCCTCGACGACGGAGCCGCGCACGAACTCCTCGACCTCGTCCACACGCGCATGTCGCCCCGACGCTCCTTCATCTAAACCGCTGACCGCACGAACGCACGAAGTGGCCCCGGCCTCGTCCCTCCTACAGGGAACGACGCCGGGGCCCTCTCGCGTCTAACGTCAGCCCAGGCGCTTGACCAGCGGGAACGGAATCGTCTCGCGGATGCCCTGGCCGGTCAGCACCATGAGCAGGCGGTCGATGCCCATGCCCATGCCGCCGCACGGCGGGAAGCCCTGCTCCATGGCGATGAGGAAGTCCTCGTCCATGACCATGGCCTCGGGGTCACCGTTGGCGGCCGCGAGGGCCTGCGCCTCGAAGCGCTCGCGCTGGACGACCGGGTCAGCCAGCTCGGAGTATGCGGTGCCCGTCTCGAAGCCGCGCACGTACAGGTCCCACTTTTCGGTCAGGCCCGGGCGCGAGCGGTGGTAGCGGGTCAGCGGGGAGGTGTCCTCCGGGAAGTCATAGACGAAGGTCGGCGCCCACAGCTTGGAGGCGACGAGCTCCTCAAAGATATCCTCGACGATCTTGCCGGACACCGCGTAGTCGTCGACCTCCAGGCCGATGCGCTCGGCGTACTTGACGAGGGTCTCGCGCGGCGTCTCCACCGTGATCTCCTCGCCCAGGGCCTCGGAGGTGGAACCGTACAGGTCAATGCGATCCCACTGCCCCGACAGGTCGTACTCGGTGCCGTCGGCCAGGCGCACGATCTCCTCGCCCTCGGACAGGTCGAACGCGTCGCGCGCGGCCTGCTGGATGAGGTCACGGGTCAGCTCGGCCATGCCGTTGTAGTCCGAGTAGGCCTCGTAGGCCTCCAGGGACGTGAACTCGGGGCTGTGGGAAGAGTCCATGCCCTCGTTGCGGAAGTTGCGGTTCATCTCGAAGACGCGGTCCACACCGCCGACGACCGCGCGCTTGAGGTAGATCTCCGTCGCGATGCGCAGGTAGAGCTCGGTGTCGAGAGCGTTCATGTGCGTCGTGAAGGGACGAGCCGCGGCGCCGCCGTGGATCATCTGCAGCATCGGCGTCTCGAGCTCGATGTAGTCGCGACGGAAGAAGTTCTCGCGGATCGAACGGTTGACGGCCGCGCGGATGCGGATCATGTCGCGCGCGGCGGGGCGCGTGATCAGGTCGAGCTCGCGGCGGCGGATGCGCTGATCCTCGGACAGGGTGATCTCTTCGCCGTCCTCGGTGGTCCAGGTCTTGGGCAGGGGGCGGATCGCCTTGGAGGCGATGGCCCACGAGGCGTCGGGGGCGGGCAGGGCGGTGGGCGCGGCGTCGTAGGCGGCCTGTGCCTCGGGCGTGACCTCGGCGGGGGTCGCGAAGATCGACAGCTCGCCGCGGCGCGAGGAGATCACGCGGCCGTGAACGAAGAGGTGATCGCCCAGGTCGACGTCGTTCTTGTAGGCGGCCAGAGACTCGGCGCCGACGGAGGCGGCCGAGAGCATAACCTGAATCCTGTTGCCCTCACCGTCCATGAGGGTCGCAAAGCACAGCTTGCCGCCGTTGCGGGCGAGGATCACGCGGCCCGCCAGGCCCACGTAGTCCTCGGTCTCTTCGCCGGCCTCGAGGTGGGCGTACTTCTCACGCACCGCCTTGATGGTGGTCGTGATCGGCAGGCGCACGGGGTAGGCGGGAATACCGGCCTCCATGAGGCGCGCGCGCTTGGCCGCGCGAACCTTGACCTGCTCGGGGGTGTCGTCTGCGGGTGCTTGCGTGGGCGTAGAAGAATCGGTCATGCGCCTATCGTACCGGGATTTGGCCCCGTGACGAGGCAGGGGCCCGGTTGGGCTCCTCACGCACCCGGGAGGTCGGCCGCGTAGGGGGCCGACGAGGATCCGCCGATTCCCTGCGTGGAGTGTGCGGCGGCCGCACAGGCAACACGGATCGACGGCCAGGAGCGCGCGTTGTAGCCACACTCCAGCGCATGTTGTAGCCACACTGCAAAAGTCGCACGTAATTCCTGCCAGTCAGTTTTGAAGACACCTGACAAACGTTGGAATTGCAAGGCCCCTATTTCAATGCTTGAAAGGTTGACAGGGGAATTACGTGCGACATTGTCCGGAAACCACGGTGGCGCTCACCAGATAGGCGGAACAAACCCCACAGATGGGTGGCACGAGGCTGACGCGGCACGATGACAGGACGTGACCGAAACGACCGAAGGACCAGGCCGCGTCTGAGACAACGGGGCCCGCGACTCGGTCAGACGCCGGAGCTCTTCAACCCCAGCTCGCGGGCGCGCTTGGAATCCTCGGGGACACTTCCCGCGTGGTCGCCGGCGCTGATGATCTTGTTGGAGCCGTCGACGAAGACAACGGAGGGCTTGACCTGGCGCACGAGCGATTCGGGGACCTGGGCGTAGGCCATAATGATGACCAGGTCACCGACGGTCACCTTGTGGGCGGCCGCCCCGTTGAGCTGAATCGTGCCGCTGCCGCGCTCACCCGCGATCGTGTAGGTCGAGAGACGCTCGCCGTTGTTGACGTCGACGATGTCGACCTTCTGCCCGGGCACGATATTCGCGGCGTCCAGCAGATCCTCATCCACCGTGATCGAGCCAACGTAGTGCAGATCGGCGCCGGTGACGACGGCGCGATGGATCTTGCCGATCGCCATCTCGCGGGTCATTTCCATCATGCGAGGTCCCCCGCACGCTCGGCAACGAGGCCGGCAGAACCGGAGGCGTCGCGCAGCGGCACCTCCATGTTGTCGATGAGGCGGGTCGTGCCCACCTTGGCGGCGATGAGGATGCGTCCCTCGCGCGAGCCGTCGGACAGGATCGTGGGCGCGGCAGCGCCCTCGCCGACGGGCACGGACTCGGTGCCGGCGAGAATCTCGAAGGTCCCCGCGTCCACGAGCGCGATGTAATCCAGGTCGATGCCACCCTCGGCGTCGATGACCGAACGGCACTCGGCGACGATCTGCGCGGGCTTGGCCCCGGCCTCGGCGACCTCGGCGCCGCGACGAAGCGCTCGAGAGAGCGCACGGGCGCGGATGCGTTCCTCATCGCTCAGGTACTGGTTGCGGCTGGACAAGGCGACGCCATCCTCCGCGCGCACGATCGGCACGGGGTGGACGCGCACGGGAATGTCCAGCTGCGAGAAAACGGTGCGCAGGACAGCCAGCTGCTGAGCGTCCTTCTGCCCGTAAAGCGCCACGTCGGGGCGCACGAGGTTGACGACCTTCGTGCACACCAGGGCGACGCCCGCGAAGTGCGTGGGGCGCGTCTTGCCCTCGAGGACACGCGCGATCGGGCCCGGATCAATCGACACGGTCGCGGGCGTGGGGTACACGTCCTGGGGCGTGGGCGCCCACACGAGGTCCGCCCCCACCGTCTCGAGCGCTTCCATGTCCGCGTCCAGGGTGCGCGGGTAGGCGTCGAAGTCCTCGCCGGGCGCGAACTGCGTCGGGTTGACGAAGATCGTGACGATCACGTGATCGGCCAGTTCGCGGGCTTCGCGCACGAGCTGCAGGTGCCCGGAGTGGAGGGCGCCCATGGTCATCACGAGTGCCTTCGTGCCGGGCAGGCGCGATAGGGCGTCGGCCAACTCGGCACGCGTGTGGGTCAGGACGGGACGGTGAGTCATAGTTCTATTCTTGCAACTTCGGCCCGCCGGTGCGTAATCGAGTCGCTTTCCTCACGCCTGACGTTTTCGCGACGAGGCCGGGGTTGCGCGCTCTGTATCGCGCGTTTTGGGCTCGTTGGGGGTGTGGTGATCAGGCGCCCGGGTCGAGGAGGGCTGCCTCGACGCTGATGGCGGCCCGTTCGTCGAGGAGACGCGCGTCGCGCAGCAGGCGGGTCAGGGCGCGGGTCATGTCCGCGTAGGTGTCACGCTCCCCGGCGAGATCCTCCCGGGCCCCGAGGCAGCGCGCGTGCGCCGCGATCGTTCCCGCGTCCCCGCGGGCGGCGGGCCCGGAGATGCCCGCAACCCCCTCGGTGAGGGCGCGATCGAGCGCGGCCTCGAGGAGCGGACGCACGTACAGGGCGGGATTCTCGATCCCGGCCTCGGCCAGGATTCGGGTCGTCTGCACGGTGATGCCCGCGATGAAGTTGGCGCCGTGGGCGAGGCCCGCGTGGTAAAGGGGGCGATCCTCCTCGGCGACGACGACGGGCTCGCCGCCCATTTCGACAACGAGGGCCTGGGCGATCGGCAGGAAGGGTGCCGCAGCCGTCACCGCGAAGGGCGTACCCACGAGGCGCGCAACATCCACGCTGGTGCCGGTGAACGTCATCGCCGGGTGGATGGCGAGCGGGATCGCCCCCGCTCCCGCGGCGGCGCCGAGCAGCCCCACGCCGGAAGCCCCCGACAGGTGAATGACGATGTGCCCGCTCTGCCAGGCCCCCAGGTCAGCCAGGCCGCTTACGAGCGGGCCGATCTGGTCGTCGGGGACGGCCACGATGACCACCTCGGAACGGCGCACGACCTCCTCCGGCGTGGCAATCGGAACGCCGGGGAGCATCGCGTCAGCGCGCTCGCGCGAGGCATCCGACGACGCGGAGACGGCGACGATCTGATGCCCGACCGCGCGCAGCGCAGAGCCGATGACGGGCCCGACGTGGCCCATGCCGACGATGCCGATTCCGAGGCGTCCGGGGGTACTCATGCCTCCATTGTCACCGATCATCGGGCTACTTGTCGCCCTCCGCACGCGGCGAAGTCGCCTCGACGATCTCGGTGACTCGAGAGAGCCAGCGCTCGGGAACCTCGGCCTCGCGGCGGACCTTCGAGGCCTGCGACAGCTGCGCCCACAACTCCAGGCAGCGGCCGGACTCGACGTGCTCGGCCATGGATGCCACCGGTCCGGGGACCAGCTCGGCGCGCACGGAGGCCACGCCGCGCCAACGCTGAACGGGCCCCTGGTGCAGGGACACCGACTGGATGCGCGTCAGCGGGATGATCGAGAAGCGCAGGTTGAAAAACCCGTCGCGGATCGCGAACACGGCGTCGGTCAGGCCGAAGGCGCGGCGGCGGTACTCAAGCGGATCCAGGATCTTCGCGCGTGGCGGTATCGGAGTCATCCAGCGGTCTTCGCGCGTACCGGCGCGCAGCGCCTCGAGGAATCCATCCGGATCGTCGACCCCCAGGTCGGGGATCGCCATCGCGATCGCCTGGATCGCCTCCACGCGGCTGCCGACGGGAAGCAGCACGTCGGAGGCCACATCCACCTGCATACCCTTGTTCTTCTCGTCCTGCGTGTGCGCCGCGTTACCGGCCTGCGTGATTTCCACGCGATACCAGCCGAACAGGCGCCAGATAAGCGGCTGGGTCACCTCGACGGCGTGGATGCGCCCCGGGGGGATCGTCACGTGGCGGCGAGCCGTCAGGCCGCGGTCGATGCGCACACCGTCCGCAGCGATCGCCGCCGTGAAGCCGAACTCTCGATCGAAACGCGCCCACACGCCCACCAGAAGGCTGAACGCGCCCGCCAGGATGCCGAGGAAGCTCATGATCGACGTGACGCCGACGACGCCGACGAGGAAGCCGTTGAGGCCCAGGAGGAAGACGCCGAAGAAGAGGGCGATCGCGTTGTCGATGGTCGCCAGCATGGACACCAGGAGCTTGACGAAGCCGACCCTAAAGACGGGACGCTCGGGAGCCTCGAGCGGGGTCTTCGCTGTCGCCACACGGGCCGAGGCGCCGGTGACGTCGGCGGGATCCACGACCTCGTCGATTGTGCCCGAAGCGAGCGCGAGGAGGAGCGCACGCAGCTCCTCCAACTGAGCGGCGGACAGTAGGCCCAGCTTGATACTCGAGTCGGCTCCTCCGGCGACCTCGATATCCAGGTATCCGAGGCCGAGGATGCGCCCCACGAGCGAGTACGACACGTTGATCGTCTGAATGCGCGTCAGCCGCGCGTGACGCTGCGTGCGCGTGAGGATACCGGCGCGGTACCAGATCGCCGTGTTGCTCACCGCGTAGCGGGTCTTCCTCCACGACAGGTAGCAGTAGGCGCCCGCGAGCACGAGAACGATGCCCAGGATCATCAGAAGGCCGAGAAAGATCCCGGTCGTCGCCAGCCACGCGGGCGTCTCGCCGCTCAGCATCCGCCCAATCGCGGACGCATTGCTGAAGGAGACCAGGCCGACAACACCCGCGATGCTGCCCGCAACCCGAGGAACGTAGGTCAGTGGGTGAAGCGGCTTCCAGTCCTCGGGAGCAATGCCGCCGGAGGAGAGGTCCGCGCTCATAGGCCCATCAGCTCCGCCGAGCCGCGCTCCGCCAGGACGTCACGCAGGCGGGCCGCGTCCGCGACCGGCACGCCACCCAGCGTCGCGTCGGTGTGCGCACTCGCCGTCGAGAGCTTGATCGTCGAGATGCCGAGCAAGCGCAGCACGGGACCCTGATAGATGTCAACGTATTGGATGCGGCCGTAGGGCACGAGGGTCATCGAGCGCTTGAGAACGCCGCGGCGGATCACGAAGTCCGTCTCGGCTAGGGCGTAGCGCAGTGCTCGCACCTGGGCGGGCACGAGCCACAGGCACAGCAGTGCGAGGGCGGCGGGCACGAGCATGAGCCACCACAGCACCGGGATGTCGACGATGAGGACGAGGCCGGAGATCGCTCCGCACAGGGCACCGCAGGCCGCGAGGGCGTTGCCGAGGCGCAGGGTGGCGAGTTTGGCGGATACGTGCTGGAATTCGACGCCGTCGGGCGAGAGGACGTCCACTGAGCTGCGGGATGACATGCTTCAATTCTTGCACATCCTTTCCGAGCCTTTCCAAACCCTTTATTCCCACGTGACTACCGAGGTGGCACATTGCATCAGAGCCGCGCTTATCGCTCCCATCTAGCTCACAGGAAACATTCAGACACATAGGCGACACTGGTTGCATGAGCACCCCGGGAACTGAAGCAAAACTCCTCGTCGTCGACGACGAGCCCAACATCCGCGACCTCCTCGCCTCCTCCCTCCGCTTTGCCGGTTTCGACGTCGTTACCGCCGAAGACGGCAGCGGCGCATTCCACGAAGCCCAGGCCTCGCGCCCCGACCTCATCGTCCTCGACGTCATGCTGCCCGACATGGACGGCTTCACCGTCACGCGGCGCCTGCGCGACGCCGGAATCACCACCCCCGTCCTCTTCCTCACCGCGCGCGACGACATGCGCGACAAGATTCAGGGCCTGACCGTCGGCGGCGACGACTACGTCACCAAGCCCTTCGGCCTCGAAGAGGTCGTCGCCCGCATCCGCGCCATCCTGCGCCGCACCATGGGCTCCGAAGAAGACGACGCCCTCCTGCGCGTCGGAGACCTCGTCATCGACGAGGACGCCCACGAAGTCACGCGCGCCGGCGTCCCCATCGACCTGTCCCCCACCGAGTTCAAGCTCCTGCGCTACCTCGTCATCAACGCCGGACGCGTCGTCTCCAAGATGCAGATCCTCGACCACGTGTGGGAATACGACTGGGACGGCGAAGTCGCCATCGTCGAGTCCTACATCTCCTACCTGCGGCGCAAGCTCGCCGTCGAAGGAGCCTCCGGCGAACTGATCCACACCAAGCGCGGCGTCGGCTACATCCTGCGCGCTGAGGACTGACGTGCGCCCCGGCCTCGCTCAACGCATCGAAGCCTGGTGGGACTCCAAACCCCTTTCCTCCCAGCTCGTCACGCTCATCACCTCCCTACTCGCCGTCGGTCTCTCGCTATCCGGAACGGTCATGATCGGCCTGTTGCAGCGCCACCTCACCTCCCAAATCGACGACCAGCTCATCGCAACCGCCCACACGCTGCAGATCACCGCCTCAACAGCCACCTTCTCCAGCGACGGCCAAGGCGGCATCCCCACCCTCTACTACATCCACATCCGCAACACCGACGGAACCGACCGCTACTTCTACTCCGAAGACACCCTCAAAGTGTCGGGCAAACCCAACCTTCCCGACCTCGTTGACACCTCCTCGGCCCCCGTCTCCGCGTTCCGTACCCTGCCCATCACGGTCTCTTCCTCGAAGGTTGGCCTCGGATGGCGCGCGCTCGTCGTCCCCGTGTACGACCAGGACTCCGGACAGTTCTCCGGATACATGACGATCGCCCTGCCCCTATCCGACCTGCAGCACACGCTGCGCACGACGGCCTCCTACTTCACGGTCGCCGGCATCATCATCGTCGCAATCGGAGCATGGACCGGGCGCGTCCTCGTGCGCCGCGCCCTCCTCCCCCTGCGTTCCATCGAGTCTACCGCCGGCAAAATCGCCGCCGGAGACCTCACGAAGCGAGTCACCCCCCACCCCGTCACCACGGAAGTCGGCTCCCTCGCCCTCTCGCTCAACACCATGCTCACCCAGGTCGAGCAATCCTTCGAAGCCCGCCAAGCCTCGGAACAAAAGATCAAACGCTTCGTCTCCGACGCCTCCCACGAGCTACGCACCCCACTGGCCGCCATCTCCGGATACTGCGAGCTCTACGCCATGGGCGGCGTCCCCGCCGAACGCACCGACGAAGTCATGGGCCGCATCGCCTCCGAATCATCACGCATGGCTACCCTCGTCGAAGACCTCCTCACCCTCGCTCGCCTCGACGAGGGACGCCCCCTCGAGATCACCGACATCGACCTCGTCAAACTCGCCGACAACGCCGTCTTCGACCTCCAAGCACTCGACCCCACGCGCACAGTCGGGCTTACCGGCATCAGCGGACGCACACCCCCCATGACGCTCATCGTCCCCGGCGACCGCGACCGGCTCTCACAGGTCTTCACCAACCTCATCGGCAACATCGTGCGATACACACCCGAAGGCTCCCCCGTCGAAATCGCCCTCGGACGCAGCGGCGACACCGCCATCGTCGAACTGCGCGACCACGGGCCCGGCATCGACGAAACCGACCGCGGACGCGTCTTCGAACGCTTCTACCGTGCCGACAGCTCACGCAACCGCAAATCCGGCGGATCCGGCCTCGGCCTCGCCATCGTCTCGGGCATCCTCGCAGCCCACAGGGGAAACGCGTCACTCACCAAGACGAAAGGCGGCGGACTCACCGTCCGCGTCGAACTCCCCGCGACGTGAACGACATAACGAGCAGAACTCACACCGGCGAGTTTTCCGCTCAATTTTCGCGTTTTCCAGCACGACAGTTCATGCGAAACGATCGGGATTTTCCCCGATTTTTTCCAACGAACGTGACCTTCGCTCAAAAGCGCACTAGCATGGCTCGGGTATTCCTCAACAAGGAGAGTGGCCCATGGGTGCTCAAGCACCTCAGTGGCTGCTGACGTCTTTCGTTGACGCCATGCAGCAAATCGGCGCAACCGCGAGCCAAACTGACCTCGAGCAAGAGAGCGTCGACCTCGCACAGCGCTGGAGCGCGCCCGAACGCCAGATGCACAACCTGCGTCGGCTCATGAACACGCTCACCTACATCGATGAAATTTCCTCGTCCGCGCACGATCCCGACATCCTGCGCGTCGCCGCGTGGTACCACGGCGCCTTCCTCAACAAGGCCCTCGAGATCAAACTCGGGGGATTCCAGGCGAACTTCGCGTCCACCCGCTGCATCGATCACGCGCACAACCGCCTCACCAATCTCGGCGTGCCCGAGGAGGTCGTCGTCCGCGTCGATGAGCTCATCGCCTTCCTGACGCGTCACCGCGCGCCACGCACCGACTTCGACGCGCAGGTGCTCGTCGACGCCGACCTGGCCTGCCTGTCGTGCAGCCCCCAGGACTACAAGAAGCTGCGGTGCTCACTGCGCGCCGAACTCAGCGAGCTCGACGACCTGCAATTCGTCAAAGCACGCATGGCGCTCGTCAAGAAGCTCCTCAGCTACGAGACGATCTACCAATCCCCTCTCGGCTCCACCTGGGAAGACACCGCCCGCGCGAACCTCGAGGTCGAACTGACCCGGCTCGAACGCGAGAAAGCCCAACTGTGCCAGGCCACCCAGACCGAGGACACAGACGACAGCGACGACGCGGATGACACCGACGAGGTCGTGGAGGACTCCACGACATCGACCGGCACCCTGATCATCAAGCGCCGCTCAATCAAGAAGCGCGTGCCCGTCGCATCCCCGGACGACGAGGCCACATCAACCGGTGTTCTGCCTCGCAAGATCGAGGAAAACACGGATTCCGACGAGGACGTGGAGACCACCTCCTCCCTCGAATCGGCCGTCGAATCCCTGGACCTTCCTACGTCCGACTGACGAGGCTGCGGCTCGCTCGCGCTTGCCGGGCCAACTGAGGCGTCGACCAATGGAGCCGCCCTCCCCACTCGGGGGGCGGCTCCATCACTGTGCCCCGCATGTTCAGGCTCGAAGCGCCCGTGGGCGGCGGTCCAGCATGATGTCGCATGTTGCTCTTGGCTCCACGGGTTTTCCAGGCGCCGGAGGCCCCGGCCGCCCGCGAGACTGGGCGACCTCGCTTCGCACAGTGCCGCGTCTCGCAGCCCGCCCTGGCCCTGCCGCCACCCCCCAGCACCGCCGCCACCGGCACCGCGCCCACGCCTCGCGCGCAACCATCACGCACGTCATTCCTGCACTGACCCCCCAATTCCGCACGTAATTTCCCCACGACTATTTCAAACCTTGATTTCAGATCATTGGAATTGCAACGTTTTCAGACTTCATTGAAACTTCTCCCAATCGAATTACGTGCGACTTTTCGGAGGGCAGGCCCCACCACCGCCCACGGGCGCCACAGCCAAGCCCTCTGGCAACTCACCCATCAGCAGCGTAGGTACACATCGGGGCCATCCACAGGCACTTTTCGGCGCGGGCAGTTATCCACAGGGTTCTGATTCTGCCTCGATAATGCGTCGCCACACGCGTAGCGTCGATGTCGACGGACCCACCCGGGGTCCCACAAAGGAGTGACATCATGACCGCATACGCCGTCGACGCCGAACAGATTTCCGCCGCAGCCGCCCAGGCTTGCGCGACCGCATCCACCATCCGTAGCGAAGTCGATACGATGATGGCCCAACTACTAGCGCTGCAGGACTCGTGGACCGGCGGCGCTCAGGTGAACTTCCAGGCATCCATCACCCAGTGGCAAGCCGTCCAAGCGCAGACACACGACGCCCTCGACGGCATCTCCACGCAACTACAGGCGGCCGCGGCGACCTACTCCGATGCGGAGGCACACTCCGCCGCGCTCTTCGCAGGAGCCTAAGCCGTCCGCTCGGAGAAGCAATTCCGGCCGAGGCTCCTACGCCTCGCGCCAACACCTCGGGCTGGTAGACAGACGCCTGGGGGCGGGACCCTCACGGACCCCGCCCCCAGGCGGATCAGCTTAACGCTAAGCGGCTCAGTACATGCCGCCCATGCCAGCAGCTGCATCGTCGCCACCGGCGGCCGGGGGCTCCGGCTTGTCGGCAACAACGGCCTCGGTCGTCAGGAACATGCCGGCGATCGACGCAGCGTTCTGCAGCGCGGAACGGGTGACCTTGACCGGGTCGGAGATGCCGGCGGCCATGAGGTCGGTGTATTCGCCGGTCGCGGCGTTCAGGCCGTGGCCCGGCTCCATGTTGGCAACGCGATCAGCGACCACGCCGCCCTCAACGCCCGCGTTCTCAGCGATCTGCTTGAGCGGAGCGGAGACGGACAGGCGCACGATGTTCACGCCGGTCGCCTCGTCGCCGGTGAGAGCGTCGAGCTTGGGCAGCGCCACGGCGGCGGCCTGAATCAGGGCGACGCCGCCGCCGGCGACCAGGCCCTCTTCGGAAGCCGCGCGAGCGTTACGAACGGCGTCCTCGATGCGGTGCTTGCGCTCCTTGAGCTCGACCTCAGTGGCCGCGCCGGACTTGATGACGGCGACGCCGCCAGCCAGCTTGGCGAGGCGCTCCTGCAGCTTCTCGCGGTCGTAGTCAGAGTCGGTGTTCTCGATCTCCTGGCGGATCTGGCGCACGCGGGCATCCAGCATGTCCTTGTCGCCAGCACCCTCGACGATGGTGGTCTCATCCTTGGAGACGACGATCTTGCGGGCACGGCCCAGCAGTTCGAGGTCAGCGTTCTCGAGGGAGAGGCCGACGGTCTCGGAGATGACCTGGCCGCCCGTCAGGATGGCCATGTCCTGCAGCATCGCCTTGCGGCGCTCGCCGAAGCCGGGGGCCTTGACGGCCACGGACTTGAAGGTGCCGCGGATCTTGTTGACAACCAGCGTGGCGAGTGCTTCACCCTCGACGTCCTCGGCGATGATCGCGAGGGGCTTGCCGGTCTGCATGACCTTCTCCAGGACGGGGACGATGTCCTTGACATTGGAGATCTTGGAGTCCATGAGCAGGACGTAAGCGTCCTCGAGGACGGCTTCCTGACGCTCCTGGTCGGTCACGAAGTAGGCCGACAGGTAGCCCTTGTCGAAGCGCATACCCTCGGTGGTCTCCAGGGTGGTGTCGAAGGAGTTGGTCTCCTCGACGGTGACGACGCCCTCGGCGCCGACCTTCTCGAAGGCCTCGGCAATGAGCTTGCCGATGGCGGGATCGTTGGCGGAGATGGAGGCCGTGGCAGCGATCTGCTCGGTGGTCTCGACGGGCTTGGCGTCGGCGTGCAGCTGGGCAACGATGGCCTCGACGGCCTGGTCAATGCCGCGCTTGAGGGCGATCGGGTTGGAGCCGGCGGCAACGTTACGCAGGCCCTCGTGGACCAGCGCCTGGGCCAGAACGGTCGCGGTGGTCGTGCCGTCACCCGCAACATCGTCGGTCTTCTTGGCAACTTCCTTCACCAGCTCGGCGCCGATGCGCTCGAACGGATCGTCCAGGTCGATTTCCTTAGCGACGGAAACACCATCCTTGGTGATCGTGGGGGCGCCCCACTTCTTGTCGAGCACGACGTTGCGACCCTTGGGGCCGAGCGTCACCTTGACGGTGTCGGCCAGCAGGTTGAGGCCGTTCTCCATGCCGCGACGGGCATCCTCATCAAACTTGATGATCTTGCTCATTGAAAATGTGTCCTTCCGCGATGCGGATCGGGTCCGATGCCCGCGACGGACGGTCGCTTGTGTGAGGCGACCTCATCGAACCGGTGGTCTTATCACTCTCCATGTCGGAGTGCTAACTACGATTTTGGCACTCACTACCCCAGAGTGCAAGGCGAGGTTGCGGAGCTTGAGTCGGATGCGCTCAGGGCGTAACGCGCGACGACGAGGCCGCGGCTGGTCGCGCACAGCACTCCCACCCATGCGCAGCGCTCACACTCAGCGGGCAAGGGGTTCGCTGCGCGTGTGCGGCGGCCCGGACTTCACCCGTCGGTCCCCCCAACAAAACCGATTGAGCTATAACCAGTCGCGATTAGGCCCAAACCTCACCCGTAGGTCCCCCTCGCCAACACCGTGACAAAATTCGCCCAGCGCGGCCCCCTCAGAGGCATTTCCGTGACAAAACTCGCCCTGCTGGCGCAAAAACACCGTTTTTGGCGTGTTTTGCATGTGCTGGGAGAGTTTTTCCCGCTTGGGCGACGCCTACACCAAACAGGGATGGAGGGGTCTGGGTTTTTCGGACCGTTTGTTTTGAGAGGGTTGTTCTGAGTAGTCCTGGCTGCTTGTGGCCGGGCAGGGTGGATGACTATGAGGAAGTTCTCGAAGCACACGCCTGAGCAGATTGTCGTGAAGCTGGAGAAGGCCGAGGCGTTGCGAGGTGAGGGCATGAGTACGGCCCAGGCCTGCCGCGTGCTGGGTATCAGTGAGGCGACGTTGTGCCGGTGGCGCTAGCGTTATGGGTCAGTGAATCGTCGTGAGGCCAAGGAACTGCGTGAGTTGCGCGAGCAAAACGCGCGCCTCAAACAGTTGCTGGGCCAAGCAGAGCTAGAAAAGGCAGCGTTGCGAGAGCTGGCAGAGGGAAACTTCTAAGCCCGGCGCGCAGGCACGAAGCTGTCAGCCACCTGGTTGGCCAGGGGTTTTCTCAGCGCCTTGCACGGCCGCGTTGCCGGGCTGTCCCGGTCAGCGTATTGCCGCACCCGCGCGGCGGGCAGGGCGAAAACGCTGCGTGATCATGGGCCTGTGCGCCAGTGGATGAACGATTGTGCCACCACGCATCGACGCTGGGGCTATAAACGCGCCTGGGCGCGGCCCAAGAGCGAGGGCGTTGTCGTGGGGCGTGATACGTTCCGGCGCTTGTGGCGCACCGAAGGGCTGCGCGTGCGCCCGCGCAAACCCCCAAGCCCCGCACTGCGCCGCGCCTACAGCGCCTGGTCACGGCTAGTGCCCCGGGGCAGGTGTGGGCCATTGATTTCCAGTTTGATTCGGATTGGAAGGGGCGTGTCTTTAGGGTCTGTCACCTCATCGATGAGTGCACGCGCCAGCACCTGGCTTTGCGCGTCGAGCGGCGTATGGGAGCCGCCGACGTGATCGAAATGCTTGACCTGGCTGCCCTAACCCATGGGGAACCCCAGGTGCTGCGCGCCGATAACGGGCCCGAATTCATCGCCGCAGCCATGGGGCGCTGGGCCAGCGAGCACGACACGCTCCAAGCATTCATCCCACCGGGCCAGCCTTGGCTGGGCGGGCTCGTGGAGTCCTTACATAACCGCATGCGTGATGAACTCCTGGAGGACAACATGTTCGAGGATCTCAACCACGCGCGCGCCCTGATCGCCGCCTGGTCCCACCGCTACAATGAAGAGCACCCCCACAGCGCACTGGGCTGGCTATCGCCCAACCAATACGCGCACCAATGGGTACAACACCACCAATAACAACCAACAACCCTCAAAACACCCGGTCCACAAAACCAGACCAGGCCAGGATAGGAAAATAAGCTATCCGCATGCTCATAACCTATCCATGAAGCAACAACCTATCCGCATACCCGTGGGCATGAGCAGGAATATGCTGCTTGAGGAAGCGATGCACTAGATAGGCCAGCAATGTACTAGCTACTAGGCAGTGCAATGCCTCCCTAAGTAGTGCAATACCACCGATCAACAAGCGAAAACGCGGCTCCTTGGCAGCCACGCAACCGTGGAGGGCGCCGGAGGGACCGGAGGGCACGGGCGGGCACCGGAGAAACCTGCCACGGTGCCAATGAGCGGCAGCCGCGGCAAGCCAGGCAAAACTCGCACATAATTTCCAACGGTCACTTTTGAGGATCGGCTACAAACGTTGCAATTGCAACGACGTCAATTCACGGTTTGAAGTAACCCCAGGGGAATTACGTGTGAATTTGTTGAGCGGCGGGCAAGACGGTGCTACGCACAGCAGGCCAGGTGCCGCCGATATGGAGGGCACCGGAGGGTCTGGAGGGCCTGGCTGCGGTGCCTGTGAGCGGCGGCGGGGCCTGGCCGGACAACGAATCGACGCGCCCGCCCCAGACACATTTCGCACATAATTTCCCACGGTCACTTGTGGAGATAGCCCGAAAACGTTGCAATCCCAACGACATGAATTCAATGTTTGAAGTACTCGCAGGGGAATTACGTGCGAAATTGATGGGAGAGCAGCCCGTGAGGCAACGCGCCGGGCCTGGCTGCGGCGCCCGTGGGCGGCGGGGCCTGGTCGGGCTAGTCCAAGCGACACAGGCGCCGCCGGTGTGGAGGGCGCCGGAGGGTCCGGAGGGCCTGCGCGGGCCTCGAGATCGACCACTCCGAGCGAAGCTCGCGTGTGGCGATCTCGCGGGCGGCCGGGCCCGACGGCGCCCAGAACACCAGCGGTGCCACTAGCAACGCCGCGGGCGGGCCGCCGCCCACGAGCACACCAAGCAGCCCGGCACCACACACAGCAAAGCCGCCCGGCCCCGCGGGGGCCGGGCGGCTCAACCCAGTATCAGAGGATCATCGAAGAATCACGACAATATCAGGATCACCGAGACCGCTTTCCTGGCGCACGTTCGAGATGCCGAGCTTCGAGGCGATGTCCTTGGCGGTGCCTTCCATCCGGGGATCCTCGTAGAAGACGGTAGATGTCTGAGTGGTCCAGCCGTCGGCGTTCGCGGCGCTGGTCCCCGCGTATCCGGCCTGGTTCAGGATCTGGGCCTGCTGGCTGGCGTACCCCTGAGTGCCGGTGCCGTTGAGGACCTGAATGACGGCGCCGTGGTCAGGCTCTGAGGTAGCCGCCGGGGAGGGCGTGGGCTCGGCAGAAGGGGTGGCCTCGACCGTGGGCGCGGCGCTGGGGCTCGCGGACGCGCTGGGCGTCGTCGCGGCAACGGTCGGCGTGGTCGTGGCCGGCGTCGTGGTCTGTTGGCGCGACAGGGCGGTTGCCGCTGCCCATCCGAGGGCCGGAACGATCACGAGGATGGCCAGGAAAGGCCACACGTTCTTCCACTTGGACGGCTTGGGGCGGTGCATGCCGACGGGCATATCTTCGCCGGCGCGGTCAAATTCATCCCTGGGGTACTGAGAACTCACGCGTTCAGACTATCGGATAAGAGGGAGTGCGGCGCAAGTGGCGCGCGGGGAATGTGGCGTGGCTTGTGCGGCATTAGGCTGATGCTATGAATGAACACAATCCCCGTCCGCTGGCTGAATTGATTGATCCGGGTTGGGCTCGGGCGCTCGCCCCTGTGGAGGGGCGCGTCCACGAGTTGGGCGCGATGCTGGCGGCCGAGGTCGAGGAGGGGCGTGGCTACCTGCCTGCTGGCACGGATGTGCTGCGGGCGTTTACGTACCCGTTCGACAAGGTGAAGGTCCTGATCGTCGGGCAGGATCCGTACCCGACGCCTGGCCATGCGATGGGTTTGTCGTTTTCAGTGCGCCCGGGGGTGGCGCTGCCCAAGTCGTTGATCAACATTTTCCGTGAGCTGAGCGAGGACATGGGCGTTCCCGCTCCGACGTCGGGGGATTTGACGCCGTGGTGCGAGCAGGGCGTGTGTCTGCTCAACCGCGTGTTGACGGTGCGTCCGGGCGCTCCGGCATCGCACCGGGGCCGGGGCTGGGAGGAGGTCACGCAGCGCGCGATCGACGCGCTGGTGGCCCGCAGGAACGCGGATGGTTCACGCACTCCCCTCGTGGCGATCCTGTGGGGCAAGGACGCGCAGTCGCTCACGCCGCGCCTCGGCGAGACGCCGATTATCGCGTCGGCACACCCGTCGCCGCTGTCGGCATATCGGGGATTTTTCGGCTCGCGGCCGTTTTCGCGGGCGAATGAGCTGCTGGAAGCACAGGGGACGTCCGGCGTGGATTGGTCGCTGGTCGCCTCTCATTGACGAGGCCGGGGCACCTCGCTTGATCGGGCGACGGTGGGGTGCGGCTGCGGTGCCGCGGTGAGGGACTCCGTGGAGCCGGCTATCGGACTCGAACCGATGACCTGCTGTTTACAAGACAGCTGCTCTACCAACTGAGCTAAGCCGGCGGCGGACACTAGTGTGCCACAGGTGGGGGCTTCGGCGCGCGCGGGCGACGGTCCGTGGCCGGTCGCATGGATGCGACGCAGCGATGACTGTGGGGGTGGGACCGCCTGGCGGTCCCACCCCCACGGTGCTGACAGGCTCAGTTGGAGCTGTTGGTTGTCTCGGATCTCTGGGTGTCGCCAGTCCCGCTCTGGGAGGGTTCGGTGGCCTCGGGGACCGTGGTTGAATCGGTGCCCTGGGTGGCGGAATCGGTGATGCCGTATTCCTGGGCGATGGTCTGGCGCAGCGCGGGAAGCTGGCTGCCGAGCGGGATCACCGTGGAGTGATCCTTGACGAGTTCGGGGGTGCCGAGGCTTCCGTTGCGGCCGCTGTATCCGGCGTTCTGCCAGGCGGTGGTCGAGGCCTTGAGGTAGTCGTCAACCGCGTTCACGGGGAAGGTGTCGATGACGTCGGAGGGGACGCCCACCTCGGCGGCGATGACCTTGACCTGCTTCCAGGAGGCGTCGAGGTTCTGGACGACGGTGCCGTTGGAGGCCTGGAACTGGCTGCGGAAGTAGGCGAGGAGGGCGTGGTGGAAGTCCACCCACTTGTCGGGTGCCTTCTGCGCGACGACCAGGGAGGCGCTGGCAGCGGGCTTCAGGTAGTCCATGTTGACGGTGATGACGGGCTGGATCTCGATGTTGTAGTGTCCCTGGGCCGCCCAGTTGGTGAGGTCGGCACCCATGTACACGTCGAGGTCGGCGCACGCGTGGCAGGAGTAGTCGAAGTATTCAGTGAGGGTGGGCAGGTTCGGGTCGGCTTCGGCGACGACGCCGTTCGCGTTAACGATGATCGGGCGTCCGTCGGCGTAGGCGCCGAGGACCTGGGATGCGTCGACGTTGTGTGCGGCGTTGACCTGCGCCTGCTGTTTCCAGATGACGCCGCCGACGGCTGCGACAACCACGAGGACGATGACCGCGACGACGGAGATGACGATGATGCGGGTGCGGCGGTCGGCGCGCTCCTGCGCCTGGCGCATCTGCGCGGCTTTGGCGCGTACGGGGTCGACGGCCGGCTTCTTCTTCTGAGCCATGAACTCACCCTCCAAAGTAGTTGAATGTTGCAATAGTATCGGGCGCGGTCTTTCCGCGCTTAGTGCGTCAGCCCACCCGTGACGATCAGCCACGCACCTGCAAGGAACCCTCCACAGCCTACCGCGAGGAGAGCCCGCCCCCAGGCAGGACGCACGATGACGCGCAGCGATGTCGCCATTCCGACGCGCAGATCCGCGGCAAACGGCATCAGCCACGCCGCCAGGAGAGTGACGCTCGCGAGCGCCCACACGATAATCGTCCCCCGCGGGTCGCCAAGCCAGTAATCGTCGCGGTCAAGGCCGGTGGCCGTGGCGATGTCGACCGGCCAGGACCACAGAACGCGTTCCTCATGCGCGTAGGACACGAAGGCCCAGATCGCGTAGGGAACGAGCCCTCCTACGACGAGGCCGAGGGCCGTGGTGAGAATCGAGCGCACGAGCAGGATCGGGGACATGGCGATGACAGCCGCACCGTCCGACGCCTTGGGGCCGCGCAGGATGCGGCGCCTCTCAACCCACCGACTCATGGCGCCGACCAGGCCGAAGGCGGTCAGTGCAATGCCGACGATGAGGGTGCCGCTCATGCCGAGCAGGAAGGGCAACGCAGCCAGGAGCGCGAGGAGTGCAGCGCTGGAGATCCAGGCGCTCTTCTTTGCCGGGGACGAGGCCGATTCGCCCTGCGCGCGGACCGCGGCTTGATTGGGGCCCCACTGCTGTCCCACCCCCATCGGCGAGGACGCGAAGGCCGCTTGAGGCGAAGGCTGTTGGCCGTATTCAGGCGCCACGCCGGGACCGGTGCCACCACCCCGCGGATCCGCATAGCCGCCCTGCATCCCCTGGTAGGCGGGCTGAGGACAGGGGGCCATCACCTCAGTAGGATCCGCGTCGTCGACGACCTGCCATGTGTCGGTCGCATCATCGTGCCAGGCGACCTCATCGGTATCATCTTCCCAGTCACCGTATCCCTCGGCGACGGACGCGGTGTCCACGACGTCGGTGTGGTCATTTGCCGCGGTGAATTCGGAGGCGGCGCGGCGCGGGTGCTGCGGATAAGAGACGGCCCGCGCGCCCGAGGCACCCGGCCGCTGCCCCGCGTCCTCCCACTCGGGAGGCGCGGCGATCTCCTGCGGGTCGGAGCTGACCATCTGCGTGCGCATGCCGGTGTCGAGGAGCTGCGCCCAGTTGACGGTCACGTAGTCGAGCTCTCCGGGTGCCCAGCCGACGGCGCTCATGAGGTCGGCGACGATCAGGGAGGGCGACGGGCGCTCATCCGGATCGGGTGAAAGCCCGCCCGCGAGCGCGTCTGCGACCATGGGATGCAATCCGGCGAGGTCAGGGTCCCCCTCGAGAACGCGCAGCATCGTGGCCGACACGTCGCCTTTGCCGAACGGCGGGCGTCCGGTCGCGCAGGACAGCAGCGTCGCACACCAGGCCCACCAGTCCGATTCCTTCGTAGCACCGCAGCCCTGCAGCAGTTCCGGCGCGGTGTATCCGGCGGTCCCGGACACGAGGCCGGTGCTGGTCAGGTGCTGATCGGAGGTCGCCATCGCGATACCGAAGTCGATGAGGACGGGGCCGCGCGGCGAACAGATGATGTTGGAGGGTTTGATGTCGCGGTGGATGATGTTGGCGTGATGGACCGCCGCGATTGTGGAGGCCAGGTGGTAGGACAGGGCCGCGACGCCGCGCAGCGGGATTGGCCCCGAGACGAGGATTTCCGCGAGCGTGGGCCCCTCGACGTATTCGGAGACCACAAAGGGCTGCGTCGCCTCGGTCTCCGCATCGACGATGTGCGCGACGAAGGGGGAGCGCACGGAGTTCACGGTGCGCGTCTCGCGCTCAAGGCGCGCACGCGACGCCTCCGAAGCTGCCATCGCGGGATGCATGGCTTTGAGGGCGACACGCATGCCGCCCCCATCTTCGGCCAGCCACACCGTACCCGCGCCGCCCGTTCCGAGCCTGCGGATCAGCCTGTAGCCGCCCAGTTCCTCGCCTTCTTCCACGCCCTCAGCCTACCTGCCCCCTCCCTCATCTGCGGCCATCCGCGCGGGGCAGCCCCGGCCTCGTCCCCGTCATCGGCGGAGAAAAGATCACCGAGAATCCACGATCTGAGCCGAACTGTACACCCGCGCGCGAGCGTGCTAACTTCGTTATTAGTCGCGCGCGCGGAACGATCCGCGTTCGCACTCCGTGGGCGAAGACGCCCCACGGTCACCCCACTACGGATCGTCCGGCACGTACCTGCCGGTGGGAAGGAAAAATCCATGGCAACCGTCACTTTCGACAAGGCGACCCGCATCTACCCGGGTTCCGACAAGCCCGCCGTCGATCAGCTCGACCTCGAAATCAAGGACGGCGAGTTCCTCGTCCTCGTCGGCCCTTCCGGCTGCGGTAAGTCCACGTCGCTGCGTATGCTCGCGGGCCTGGAGGACGTCAACTCCGGTCGCATCCTCATCGGCGACAAGGACGTCACGGACGTTCCGCCGAAGAACCGCGACATCGCGATGGTCTTCCAGAACTACGCGCTCTACCCCCACATGTCGGTGCGCGAGAACATGGGCTTCGCCCTGAAGATCGCCGGCACTCCCAAGGAAGAGATCAACAAGCGCGTCGAAGAGGCCGCTAAGATCCTCGACCTGGAGCCCTACCTGGACCGCAAGCCCAAGGCCCTGTCCGGTGGCCAGCGTCAGCGCGTCGCCATGGGCCGCGCGATCGTCCGCAAGCCCCAGGTGTTCCTCATGGACGAGCCCCTGTCGAACCTGGACGCGAAGCTGCGTGTCCAGACCCGTACGCAGATCGCCTCCCTGCAGCGTGAGCTCGGCGTCACCACCGTGTACGTCACCCACGACCAGACCGAGGCCCTGACGATGGGCGACCGCATCGCGGTTCTCGCCGGCGGCCTCCTCCAGCAGTGCGGCACCCCGCAGGAGATGTACGAGCGTCCCGCCAACGAGTTCGTCGCAGGCTTCATCGGCTCCCCCGCCATGAACCTGGGCACCTTCACGGTCGAGGGCGAGTGGGCCAAGCTCGGTCCCGCACGCGTTCCTGTTTCCGAGGCCGCACGCGCCGCGATGACCTCCGAGGACGGCGGAAAGATCAAGATCGGTTTCCGTCCCGAGGGCCTGGAAGTCGTTTCCGGCGACACCGAGGGCACCATCCCGGTCGAGGTCGACTTCGTTGAGGAGCTCGGCTCGGACGCCTACGTGTACGGTCACCTGGCCGGCGCGGCCGAGGGCGAAGCCCTGGGTTCGGGCGCCGAAGGCACCGGCAAGCAGCTGATCGTGCGTGTCCCCCCGCGCACCGCTCCCGCGCGCGGCGGCGTCCTGCACGTGCGCATCCGCGAGGGCCAGCAGCACAACTTCTCCGCTGCGACGGGTGATCGCCTGCCCGAGTGACGCCTAGCGCTCGCGCACAGCGATAATCGGCCCCGGCCTCGTCCTCTCGTACCTCCTGGACGAGGCCGGGGTTTCGCTATGCCCGCGTGTGTTCTTGGCCGCGACTAGGTGCAATACCGAGTCAGGGCTATACGTGAGGCGTTCAAGATGCGACAATGGGCCCCATGGCTTTGGACATTACGGCGGCTGCAGTCGACCCCGCCCTTCTGGACCTCCCCTGGGATGTTCCCCTGGAGGAGTGGCCGTCCAACCTACTCGCGGCGCTCCCCCGCGGCATTTCCCGCCACATCGTGCGCTTCGTGAACCTGTCCGGCCGTGTGCTCGCCGTCAAGGAGATCGGTCCGACGGTGGCGCACCACGAGTACGATCGCCTGCGAGACCTCTCACGCCTGGACGCCCCGTCCGTTCAGCCGGTCGCCGTCATCACCGGGCGCAAAACCCCCGAGGGCGAGGAACTCAACGCGGTCCTCATCACCGAACACCTGCAGTTCTCCCTCCCCTATCGCGCGCTCTTCTCCCTGTCGATGCGCGAGGACACGGCGACGCGCCTCATCGACGCACTCGCCCTGCTGCTCGTACGCCTCCATCTTCTGGGCTTCTACTGGGGCGACGTCTCCCTGTCGAACACACTGTTCCGCCGCGACGCAGGCGAGTTCGCCGCCTACCTGGTCGACGCCGAAACCGGCGAGCTGCACCCGGAGCTGACCCTCGGCCAGCGCGAGTACGACGTCGACCTGGCCCGCACGAACATCATCGGCGAGCTGATGGACCTCCAGGCGGGCGGATTTTTCCCCGAGGACTCCGACCCCATCGACGTTGGCGACCGCATCCGCACCCAGTACGACCTGCTGTGGAACGAGGTCACCGCCGAGGAGTCGATCGCCAACGACCAGCGCCAGTACCTCGTCAACGAGCGTATTCGCCGCCTCAACGACCTCGGGTTCGACGTCGCCGAGCTGCACATGTCCACTGATGCCTCCGGCGAGCGCCTCGTCATTCAGCCCAAGGTGGTCGACGCCGGTCATCACAACCGCAAGTTCATGCGCCTGACCGGCATGGACGTCGGCGAGCACCAGGCTGCGCGACTCCTGGCCGACCTGGACACGTGGCGTGCCACCAACGGCCTCGAGGACATCCCCCTGGAGGAGGCCGCCCACGAGTGGATCACCGACGTGTTCACGCCCGTCGTGCGCGCCATTCCGCGCGAACTGGCAGGCAAACTCGAGCCCGCTCAGCTGTACCACGAGTACTTGGAGCACCGCTGGTACATGGCTCAGCAGGCGGGCCACGATGTCACGCGTGACGAGGCTCTGGCCTCGTACATCGAGACGATCCTGCCGTCCAAGCGCGACGAAGCCGTTCTCATCGAGCCCGGTCCGGGACGCTCGTCCATATTCAGCGCGGAGTCGAACCCCGACCTATGGTGATGGGGTACCGTTTTTTGCCTCGCTCATACTAGGAGGATCCATGTCCGAATTCCCCCGTATCATGGCCCACAGGGGTGCGTCCTCGCTCGCGCCGGAAAACACGATCGCCGCGTTCTCTAAGGCCATGGAGGTCGGCACCCGCTGGTTCGAGTTCGACGTGGACATCACGGGTGACGGCTCCCTCATCGTCATCCACGACGACACCCTCGACCGCACCACGACGGGGTCCGGCTCGTACTACCAGCTCGGGTTCTCCGACATCCGCCGCCTTGACGCCGGCCGCTGGTTCTCGGACACCTACCGTTTCGAGCGCATCCCCGAGGCCGCGGACGTCCTGGCTTTCGCCTACGCGCAGCAGATGGGCGCGAACCTGGAGATCAAGCCCTGCGCGGGTGGGGATCGCCTGCGTGAGCGCCTCATCGAGGCCCTGGCTGTCACGCTCGCCGACCAGAAGGTTCCGTCGCGCCTCATCGTCTCGTCGTTCGACCACGACCTGCTCGCCGCCTTCCACGAGGCCTGCCCGACCGTGGCGCTCGGCTGGCTCATTGAGCGCGCCTCCGAGGAGTGGCGCGAGGGCGCGACCGCCCTGGGTGCGACAGCGATTCATCCGGGCGTTGAGGGCCTCACCGAGTCCGACGTGCGGGCGATGCGCGACGCCGGCTTCGAGGTCAACGTGTGGACCGTCAACGACGTCGAGCAGGCCCGCGAGCTGGCCTCGTGGGGCGTCACCGGCATCTTCACGGATCGCCCGCAGGACTTCCCCGCCGAGGCCCTGAAGGCCTAAGGGGAGTCGGCGCGGCTCATGGCCGCGCTGCCACTCTCAAGAGACGGAGGGGGCCGGGAACGCTCACGCGCCCCGGCCCCCTTTCACGTCTGCTTCTGGCGGCTCTTTACTCCTCGCCCGCGCGGCGCGCGAAGCGCTTGGAGACGTGCTTGGCCAGGGAAAGCTCCGCGATCGAATCGACCACCATGAGGCCGCCGACGATACCGGCGAAGCGCATCCACCCGGAACGCGGGGCGGAGGCACGCACGGCGGCAACCAGCATGCCGGCGCCGACGATGGCCTCGGCGGCGACGGCGGCGTGGATGATCCACGGGCGCTCGACGGCCACGGACTCGTAGGAGTTCCACAGGGGCTTCACGACCGACTGCGGCTGCCCCATCATGATGTCGACGCTGCGGCCGATCGCGTTGGAGATACCGCGTGCCAGGTGCACGGACACGCCCTCAACGTCCTCAATGTCAGTGGTGCCCAGCAGGAAGCCCGCGACGGATCCCGGCAGGCCAAGAGCACGCACGACCTTCCACACGGATTCCTCGCCGGTCGTGGCCACGGAAGCCCACAGCGCTTCGGCGTCGGAGCCGGGGACGGCCGCGGCGATCTCCGCCAGATCGAGGCGGTCGCCCACCAGGTCAATGACCTCACCGGGCAGCTCAGCGGTGCGGTCGTGTCCACCGGGCACGATCGCGGCGTCCATGCCCCAGTTGTGGGACACGATGTGCTCAAGGTGATCGTCGGTGACCAGGAAGACCTGGAATTCACCATCCGTCACGGAGAGAGTCACGAGCGGCAGGTCGCCGAAGTTCCAGCCCTCCTTCTCAGCGGGCAGCTCGGCGAGGAGCGCGCGGTGTCCCTCAGCAAGCTCGAGGTCGCCCAGGTCCACGCCCTCCAGGGCGGCCAGAAGCGGCACGGACGACGCGGGGGTGCGGCCAATCTCGACGATACGGGTGGGAGTCGGTTCCACGGCCGCGCCACTGTCCTCCTCGGAGGGCCACACCTTGCCCAGCGGCGAATCGCCCTCGGGCAGGTGGTCGGCGCTCGCATTGCCGATGCGCACCTCGGCATCGAAGAGGATGGCGAGCTCGTCAGCCAGTTCAGCGGGCGTCGGGCCGGGGACAACCTCGGTCGAGTGGGCGGGCACGGTAGCAACGCGCTCCTTATCGACAGCAACGTTGAGACCCAGCAGCTGCGGCGAGGAGGGGAACCACTCGAGCTGCGCGAGGATCGAACGTTCCTTCAGCTCTCCGGCAACCACGCTGGGGTCCAGATCGTGGCCGATAATCATGCCTTCAATGCGAGTCCAGTCCTGGGCCATGTCACTACCTTCCTGTCCGTGGTGACGTCGTCTCACCACTCTATGGTTCCATTGTGTCGCGTGGGTCGCTATTTCGCTCGCCCGCGCGGTCAGTTACGAGATTTTGTGTTGCTGCGCCCCGCCCCACTCGACCACCGTGAAGCCGGCGGGCGTCGGGGCGGCGCGAAAGCCTGCAGTTGAACAACGGTGTTCGCATCGGCCTCGCGAATCGTCATGAACACCCTGATGAACGTCTCCGGCGTGAGGCTCGCCCCGGCCTCGTCCGTCAGCGTTCCATCGGGCGCGGCCGTCACGTTCCACGAGGCCTGGGTCCACAGCACATCATTCTTTCAATATCCGACGCCCGTCATTGGGTGGTCCTCGCTGCGTTTCACTGCGCAGTCGCCTCATCATACGGCGCGCAAACAGCCTGTTTCAAGAGGCATTGTGCTCTGAACGGCGGAGACGAGGGAGGAACGCGGCGTCACCCATCGACAGGTTTGAGTCCTTCGTCATACGCTGCTATCCTGACCCGTTACGCGGCTCTACCGACAAGGGAGCCGCATCCCTCACGTGAAAGCAGCTATTATGCCTCTCCTCAGCACCGCAGCGATCGCCGTCGCTGCCACTGTCTTTTTCCTCCTATTCCTGTGGGCGAGCTTCGTCTCCGCGTCGCCAGGCGAAATTAAGGTGATCTCCGGCCCCCGAGGCCAGCGCGTCCTCCACGGCAAGACGGGCTGGAAGGTCCCCCTGCTGGAGCGCGTGGACACCATGACCGCGTCAATGATTTCCGTCGACGCCCAGACCACGGACTTCGTCCCCACGAACGACTACATCAACGTGCGCGTCGACGCGGCCGTCAAGGTCCGTATCGCGACCGACGACCCGACACTGTTCCGCGCGGCGACGCGTAACTTCCTCTACAAGACAACCGCCGAGATCTCCGAGGAGGTCCGCGACACCCTGGAGGGCCACCTGCGCGCCATCATCGGCCAGATGCGACTGACCGACATCATCACCGACCGCGCCGCCTTCTCCGAGCGCGTCCAGGAGAACGCGAAGCAGGACCTGGAGGAGATGGGTCTTGAGATCGTCGCGTTCAACATCCAGAACGTCACCGACCAGAACGGCGTCATCGACAACCTCGGTATCGACAACACCGAGCAGATCCGCAAGACCGCGGCCATCGCCAAGGCGAACGCCCAGAAGGAGGTCGCGCAGGCGACCGCCGTCGCCCAGAAGGAAGCCAACGACGCGCAGGTCGCCTCCCAGCTGGAGATCGCCCAGAAGCAGACGGACCTCGCCAAGCGCCAGGCCGCCCTGAAGGTCGAGGCCGACACCGAGAAGGCAAAGGCAGACGCCGCCTACGAGATCCAGTCGCAGATTCAGCGCCGCGACATCGAGCGCGAGACCGCACAGGCCGACATCGTCAAGCAGGAGCAGCAGGCGGTCATCAAGGAGAAGGAAGTCGTCGTCACCAAGCAGGCCCTGCAGGCCGAGGTGAACGCGAAGGCCGACGCCGACCGCTACGCCGCCGAGAAGAAGGCCGACGCGGCCCTGTACGCGCGTCAGCGCCAGGCCGAGGCCGAGGCCTTCGAGCGCACCAAGAAGGCCGACGCCGACAAGCAGGCCATGCTCGCCGAGGCGCAGGGTATCGAGGCTCGAGGCCGCGCCGAGGCTTCCGCGATCGGCGCGAAGCTGACGGCCGAGGCCGAGGGCCTCGAAAAGAAGGCCGAGGCCATGACCAAGATGAACCAGGCGGCCGTTCTGGAAATGTACTTCCGTGCGCTGCCCGAGGTTGCGCGCGCCGTGGCCGAGCCCCTCTCCAAGGTCGAGACGATCACCATGTACGGCGAGGGCAACAACGCCCAGATGGTCGGCGACATCACGAAGTCGATCAGCCAGATCAACGCCGGCCTGGGCGATTCGCTGGGCCTGGACCTGCAGCAGCTGTTCTCGGCTCTCGTGGGCGCCAAGCTCGTGTCTCCCACGATCTCCGACGCGGTCGAGGAGGGCGTGCGCGACGCGGCCTCCCCGAAGCCTGCGCAGGAGTGAGGCTCATTCTCACGACGCGTCACCACGCGTGATGCGGGCGCGCGTGAGGTGCGGCCATGCGCAAGGCGCGGCCATGCGTGAGGTCGGCAGCTCGTGATGTCAGCATCTCGTGAGGTCGGCGGCTCGTAATACGGGCTGCTCGTGATACGGGGCGGGATCCTACGGGGTCCCGCCCCGCTGCTGTGCCTTCCTGGTTGTCGACGTCCAGCCGTCGGCGCCCCACCCCACTATCGGCGCCCCACCCCACTGTCGCACCCACCTCGCCCACAAAAGACGCACGTAATTTAATCCGGTCACTTTTTGAGATATCTAGAAAACGTTGCAATTCCAACAACGCTATTTCATATGTTTACGTAGTCGCGGGGGAATTACGTGCGACGTTGGTGGGACACCATAACGTCTCACAACCTGGCTTCCCCGCCGTTGACTCCCTCCTCGAAAAGCCACAAAAACCTTCCACATTACGGCGCCATCTGCCCTACTTAAGCATGGAACGCATAGCGAAAGGCTCCCTCCTCGTGAGGGTTGGCGCCGCACTGAGCAGCCTCATTCTTGTCGGCGTGTCAGGACTGGCCTACCTGTTGGTCGCCGACGTTTATGACACGTATCCGCAACTCGCCTATCGCACTGTCTTTACTGTCCTCGGCACGCTCATCCTGTCGGCAACAACCGCGCGCCTCCTCACACTCGGCGCACGCGCCGCGAATCACGCATAGGGCCTGTCCGGGCAACATACAGGCGAGAAGCCCCAACCGATGGGAGGCCGCCGCGGGGCCTGCAGGGCCTGCAGGGCATCGAGACGACGCGCCGAGCGAAGCTCGCGGCGCGAACGGCGAGCGGGCGGGCAGGCCGCGCCGCGGCCGGAAATCTGTCGGGGCAACAAGCCATGCAACGGGACGCCGCCCACCGGCACACACAGCGACCAGGCCCCACATAGCCACACACAACGAAGCCGCCCGGCCCCACAGGGGCCGGGCGGCTCACGCATCAGGCCGCTAGGCGGCTCTCAGCGATTACTTCAGCGCATCTGGGTGCCGTCGGAGCCCAGGCGCTGGCAGGCCTCGACGACGCGGGCGGCCATGCCGGCCTCGGCCGACTTGCCCCACGTACGCGGGTCGTACTGCTTCTTCACGCCGACCTCGCCGTCGATCTTGAGGACGCCGTCGTAGTTGCGCATCATGTGATCCACGACCGGGCGGGTGAACGCGTACTGCGTGTCGGTGTCGACGTTCATCTTGATGACGCCGTTGGCGACAGCGGTGGCGATCTCCTCGGCGGTGGAGCCGGAGCCGCCGTGCATGACCAGGTCGAAGG